>Ga0123342_1008730_pt1 | contig 12564 bp, 11 predicted proteins | sample Turbeawhitnodule_FD_89960 | JGI IMG/M metagenome (GOLD analysis project Ga0123342, IMG submission 89960) | Root nodule microbial communities of legume samples collected from Mexico - Turtle bean Mexico white nodule | ecosystem: Host-associated > Plants > Roots > Nodule | place: Mexico: Nepantla...
AAAAAAAAAAAAAAAAAAAAAATAAAAAAAAAAATATATATATATATATATATATATATATATATATATATATATATATATATATATATATATATATATATCAAGAGAGTTCTAGGATATAGTATATATCATGAGAAAAATGAAAATATTGATGACAATATATTTATGAGAAGTTTCACCATGAAACAAAAATCAAGAATTAATATACTTCAACAATCACGAGATATTTTTTGATAACTATTAAAATTAATTATTTAATTGAAATCGAAAAGACTTGATAAAACAATTACTAAAGGATGAACCACGTAGTAGTTATACAACTCTTAGTGAAGATGTATGACAAACAATCAATTTATAAAGCACAATTCAAAACAATAACATTATATATATATATATATATATATATATATATATATATATATATATATATATTTTGTAAGAATAAGTCTATATAGGAGTTAGAATATATTTATAAACTCATACATGAAAACGCTCGGACGTAATGACTATCCAAAAAATTGAATACATTATTCTATCTCTCTTTTACTCTTATTTGAGGGTTTTATATCTTTTTTAACTTTTAATATTTTTATTTTTCATGCTTCTACTTTTATACTTTTTTATTCTTTTTTATCTTAAAAAAATAAATATAATCAAATGTTTGTTTGTATTATAATCTATGTAACAATATGTATTCATTAATTATACTATTAAATTATGATCAAGTTATATAAATATTACAAAAATTTCTAATTTTAGTTGGAGTTTATTAATAGAGGTGTTATTAATAGAGGTTACTATAAAAATTTTTAGTAAGGCACAAATTTAGTAGAGATTTTTCAATACTAGAGATTTTCTAAACAAACATATGATAAAGTCAATGATTTTTTAATAAGTCAAAATAAAATATTTTAATTCTATTCTTTTCTCTTTTTTTCTTGGCTTCTCCTTCTTTATAACCTAACACTAGTAAAAAATAGAAAACATAAAAGTGATGTGGTGATATTTTTGAAATCAACATAAAAGTTATTATGTTAATTAAAATTAAATATGACATGGTAAGTTTCTTCTTTGTAACCCTAGACTCTTCTTCGTTCACTCATCACTAATCCTAAACACTTTTTTGATTTCTCATCTCCAACAACAAATTTGAACTTAGTTTAGAATTCTCGTCATTCTCCTCATATAAATTTGTGCTACGCCATTTTGATTGTGGATGTGGTTGGTGCTCTGTCTATATACCTTCCTCTCACTAATTCATGATTCTTCACTCTGCGCTTGTGGTTCGTCGATTTCATGGCGAGGTTCATACTCACATTGATGCTTCCATCTAGATATTATTATCTATTTTATTTGTTTGGATTATTCAATGCAATACCTATATTATTATTGCTATTTCAAATTGGAGATAAACTTGAAATTCAATAAGTTGGGGATAATCGAGTTTTTCCTCTGTTTTATATGATGCAACTGCTGTATATTTTGAATCATTGTTCTGCTGCTTGTGATGGATTATTATTGGTCTATTTTGTATGAAAGAGTTATTTTCTTATTTCGTATGTTGTTATTATAATTTTTTGTAATCCAAAGATCAATTTTTTTTATGTTTTCAGGAGTCTTTATGAAGATTATGAAGATTACAGTAAAAGAACAGGAAAATAAGATTTGGTGCATCATTCACTATTTTCAAAGGATAAATGCTACAATGTCCAAGGAAATTGAAGCGATTTCACTTTAAAAGATGATTCTACTAAGATTTCTGGCCTTAGTGCCAACTTTTGTTTTAATAAATTTGTACATACAAATGTTTAACCCCCTTAACATTTCTAAATATTAAAATCTCCATTGCTTTGAAAGTAATTTAAATAAAAGATGAACATTTTATTTATTTTTATTTGAAGTGCATATTATATGTAAATCACTCCTTAACATTTCTAAATATTAAAATCTCCATTGCTTTGAAAGTAATTTAAATAAAAGATGAACATTTTATTTATTTTTATTTGAAGTGCATATTATATGTAAATCACTCCCACCATCTTGGTTATACTTTATTCTTGATTTGTCACATATATTATATAATTATTGATTTGTTTTAGGATTTAAGTGCATAAAAAATACAACACATTTAAAAAATACAAAAAAATGAAAGTAATGGGGTTTGCAAAACCCTTGAAAATAATAGGGGTTTCGAAACCTGAAAGTAATGGGGATTTGAAAAACTCTTGAAAATAACAGGGATTTGGAAACCGCAGGAAATAACGAGGGTTCAAAAAACCTTTGGAAGTAACGAGGGTTTACAAAACCGCCAAAAAATAATTGATCTTCCAGGTGTTACTCAAAACCGTCGGTAATCCCTTAACAATGCTGGATTTAAAAAAAAAACGTGGGAAACACATTTAGCAGGGGTTAAAAGCGTCGAAAACGTCAAATATAACCTCTGTTAAAAATAATTTTTCTTATTGTGAGATGTAATAATTTGTTTAAAATCAAAAATTTATCCTATTTAAAATATTGTTTAATCGGTAAGTATTTTAGAATATAAATCATAAATTAAAAAGAAAAACTACTAGCTATTTTTTAAGTATCCACAATAGTATATTTATCAGGAAAAGTATATTAAAGAAATTATAACATTTATTTTTCACTTAAAACATTATAACTTAAATGTATCACATTCTAACATTATATAGTAAACACTAGTGAAAACCATGTGCTGATAAAAAGAGTGGAAAAAAGAAAAAGAAAAACTAGTGAAAACCATGGCCTGCGTATCATATAATATTAGAAAATATTAGTTATTTTTATTATCAGAGAAACATCATGTTGACTTATAAGAACCAAAATTAAAGGTGACTTATAACAAGAAGAAACATTATGTTTTAAGTTACGTTACTTTATTGGAAGAACATGTTATTGAGTTGTAAGAAACTAAACTCGAACCTTTGAAATAAAATGTTGGGTTCGAGAATTTAGATAGAAAAAAATGTAATAAAAAACAGTATAAATGTAATATTTATTTTGAAATTGCCATTTGGCATTTACAGGTTTGGTTGCATGGCAGAGTGAGTAAGGAAGCCACACACGGAGTTGTTTTGTGGGAGATTTTGTTTTGGATGATTTGTAATAACATTATCCAATGGAATGGGATATGGTTCACAAGTGGCAGCACCCTAGTGGACGACACGATTGATGCACACTTCTGGGGATCAGATAATTCGCCAAACTAAACATTCATCTTCATTCAAAGCCTCTCACTGCTTCTGTTAATCTTGTCCTTTTGCAACACTTCAGATCACCAAAACCAGAGAGACAACCTAAGTTACACAACACACACAGGAACATGGCATCAGCAGCATCTGGCTTTGTCTTGTCTCTTAATTTTGCAGCTGCCTCCACAAACTCATCCCCTTCAAGGATCATCTTCCCCTCAAAGAACAATGCTTCTGGGCTTGTTGTAAGGGCTTCAGATGAGGCTGCACCCGCACCTGCCACCGCCACTCCCCCACTTGAAGCTGAAGCAAAACCAAAGCCACCCCCTATTGGCCCCAAGAGAGGTGCTAAGGTCAGTTACCCCCACAATTCAACTTTTTTTCTAGTTATGCTTTTGCTCATCTCGTGCTAAGTCACTTTCAACCTTTGAACATTACCCTTAGTTGTTGATTGTTTCTCAATATACACTAGCATCCCTCTAGAATTGGATTGATAACAGCAAAAGGCCGATAAAGGTATTGAATTGGTTTGAGATAATGTTTTTTTTAGCAAATGTGTATAAACTTGTCGACCTCTTATTTCCATTTTCTTTCTTGATAGAAAAGATTTATAATAGTGAATTTGGATTTTCTCAAAACTACAAACTAGTTTGTGTTATGTGGTTTAACTCTAAGCTTATGTATTGTATCCATGACCCTAGGTGTGTCGAACTAGTTTCTTGTTATATATGGAGAGAAGGTGAATTCTGGAGGAACATGATAGCACCATATACTTCAACATACCCTTAAAATTGATAGGTGGGATTTGTTAAATAAGAAAAGAGATCTTCACAATGTTATAATTTTCAATAAATTTTCAGTTGAGACTAAGTTGTAACATTTATCTTCAAACTATATGGGAACAAGGGACAGTGATGAATCTTGCTAGTTTTATTTATTGGACGCTGTTAATAAATAGTTTGAAAGTTGAAATAGGTGTTGAACTAGTTTGTAGCAAGAGGGTCAGTTTCTAATTTTTCTTTGCAATCAAACAGGTGAAGATTCTTAGGAAGGAATCTTACTGGTACAAAGGAACTGGCTCTGTTGTTGCTGTTGATCAGGTTAGTGCTCTTAAATTCACTCTAAGGCAATGATTCACTTTCATATTTCTACCATCCCATGCATTATGCAAACCCAAGGCATGTTTTACTGGTTTGTGTTTGTTGTGCAGGACCCCAAGACTCGCTACCCTGTTGTGGTTCGATTCAACAAAGTTAATTATGCCAATGTATCAACGAACAACTATGCTTTGGATGAGATCGTGGAAGTCGAATGAGTCCAATTTAATTGTAATTTTGATGCTTGTATTGTTATTGCAGTTAATAGTCTAAGGTTTTTTCAAGACACAAAACAAAAGAATTTGTATCATATCCTCTCTGATATCTGCCCCTTCATCTCTATTCTCTGTGAACTACATTCTGCGTGCAGTTGTTCATAATCTTCCACTGCCCAAATTCTTATTTTATTGAAATTAGTAACTAGTTTTGTTGAAATTGGCCTAAAAATGAAAATGAATACTTACCCATGCATTTTCTCGAGGTTGATCGACTATAACGAACTTAATTTGATTGTTCTGACTTATTTTGTCACGTCTTTACTAAAGTAGAAAAGATGAGGTTTTGCAGCTCATGGGGGTGTTGAAAGGAAAGATGAGAGAATAAATAGAGTGAATGAAATATTATGCCGCAAAGATAGAAACATTTATTACAGGAAAGATAAAATAAGTTCACAAGTTATTACGTTAGCTATGCTAGTTCTTCTCACGTACTATTAACATGATTGTACTGTGTTTTTCTAGTGGTTTCAACCTAAATGCTAACATAATGCTTACCAGTTTATGCCTTTTGGCGTACTAGATATATTATGAAAAATAAACTCATAGAAAAGTACTTTGTAAAGACTTTGAGATTGATAGAGTATAGGAAAATATTATTGTCAAAATACTAAAAAATCTTCAACAAATATAATCACTATACAGTTTTTAACTTACTATAGTCATACAAAAGCTAATATTACCAAAGGACAACCGTGAAGAAGAGGTTGACACGATTCTAATGCAGAATTATGTATCATATTTAATCAACTCAAAAAGTACAAAAAGAAAACCAAATCATAAAAGTTCAATAGAATGTCCACTATAGGGAAACAAAACCAGGAAAAGGAAATGAAGAAGTAGAGGGGTGCAGTCTTTGTTTTGTGGGGAGAGGAGTATGAGAGATCAGCCTTCAGAAGTAGAAAAAAACACTAGTCCTTTTAAAGAACTCTACCATCCATGCCATCTAGTAGGCCAGTCCAGATTCCCTTTACTGAGGGTAGTTGTGCAACCAAAGCATTCCAAGGAGGATAACCAACACCACTACCACGAACACGACCATCCATGCGTAAGGATAGATACCTGTACAATGAGAGAAAAATGCCTTAGTTCTTCTGTTATTTCACTGTAACACATCCATCACCTAATAAGCTTTTTTAATTAGAGTATCTGCACCACATTAAATGACTGCACAATTTCGCTGCAAAACTATAACCTCATGAATGTGAAACTTTTCATTTTAAAAGGAAAGATGTCAATGATCTTTTGCTGAAAACATAGACATCTCTTCACATTTATATACCTGTCAGCCCTAACATGGATAGTACTTACACTGGAGAATCAGAAGGTACACCAGCTAACTTCTTTTGCTCATCTAACCACCTATTCACAAATACAGGAACAATTTTAAAAAAAGCAGACAAAATAAGTTCAGTTGCATATTGACTTTTGATTCATTTTTCATTCTTGAAAAAGTAATAGGAATGAGAGGTGTTCAGCTTTTATCATTCTCGTAGCCATACCCAGACCACTCATTGATGTAAACTGGAGCCAGTTGCCATAGTCTCTTCCTTCTTGTGGCAAGTTCTTCAGTCTCCTCAAAGTCCAAAGCAGGTGAATTTCCATCTGTTACTAAGGGCACAACAAGCACCCCTCTGTCCAAAAGACTTTCAGTGAAAGGTTCACTGCGCGTAAAAGACTCGGTCACAAAGGATGCAGGGCCAGCACATATGACAAGACGAGCAATCCCTCTCAAGGAACTCACGGGAATGATCTTCTTCTCATCCACACGGAGCTTAAGGTTTGATAAGATTTCCTCTCTTGAGAGGCGAGCCACTTGTGCATTCTTTGCTTTGTTCTCTCTGAAGTACAAGAAAGCAAATAAGGACACTGCTGCAATGTCAATGGCAAGGCCCTTGAGAATTTCAGGGACTTGACTTGCCCTTGATGAGTTAGCCAGTGCTCCAATTAGTTGTGTGATTGCTATGAATGACCCCAGAGAACCACTTGCGACAAAAGCAATATAAAAGAACATCCTAACAGACCGAAAAGGTGAGAGAACCTCGCTCCTTATCTTGGCTGTAGAGCTGAAGAACAAATATGAAGCATCACTGCCTAATACAACCTGATGAAAGAAGCATCGCATAAAGAGGAAAAACCATAAGAAAAGAACAACATTCAGTGAACTCTGCATTCATGTCAGAGGTTTGTCAAAACAAAATAACCATGCAAAATTGCAGACAAAAATATCTTATATAGCGTGTTTCGTTCCAAACCTCGGATGTTTTTCGCATTTAGTATGAAGCTAATAATATAACCTCCACATTCCAATGTGATTTCTTGTTTCTCAACAAGTTTCTAAGCATATTATTAATCGATAATACTTACATTATGTAATGTTCCTTATAAACACTCCTTGTAAAACCTAAAGCTACTTGGGAAGCAACAAGAAGAAATATCTATAAAAATGTTTATAGGGCGAGACAATTCCGATGAAACTATATCTGTTTGATCCTAATGTTTCTTTTTCAAGTTTCAGTGCCATTAAGAGGGGTACCAGAAATTCCAAGTATAAGATGAACAGGTGAAAGTATGAACTTATTTGTAACCACTAAATTCCAGTATTGGCATCAATTCTCATGATCAATTCATGGCTAGATTTTCATCTCATGAACTATTCCAAAATTGGAATTTCTATCTTTTACAAAATTGAAGCATTTGATTCTGAATCAGTAGCTTGTTCCATGTGATATGAAGGAAGAGAGAGAAAGGGTACCTAATATCTGATGAAGAGGATGGTTTATTGGCAGCAGAACAGAGAAGAGTGGGAAAGGAAGAAGAAGCCCTTTGATCTGAAAAAGAGAGAGTGTATCCATAGCTGAGAGTTCGACCACAGAACAGAAAATTGGTAGGATGATTAGTGATGAGGTTGTTGAGGGGTTGTGTGGTGAGAGTGAGAGACATAGTGTTGGAGTTAGGAGTGAGTGAACCGAACATTATAGCCATAGTTCGGTTACTAAGTGAGTGAGAGATTTGAGTTTGAGTTTGAGTTTGGCATGTGAAGGTGCATTGCAACTCAACCAACTCATCTTCTTATTTGGTTGATTCTGGTATTGCCACGCTTACCCGAACGCCCAATCCATAATTATTCATACTTTGGAAATGGGTTAAGATATTTTAAGATTATGTTACACCTTCCACCCATAACAAAATATTAATATTTATAATAAAAAAAATTAAAAAAAATAATCTTTTTAATAAAAATATAAATAAAATGTAAAATATTAAAATAATTTTTAAAATTAAAAAAATTATAAATTTTTAAAAATTATTAAAATATTAATATTTATTGGGATGTAGGATAGAAGTAAAAAAAACATTTTTGTTTGAAAGGGAAAAATCCTTTAGATGATGAACTATTGATTCTAAGTCACCTCTAGCAATGAATCAACAATTCAAAATGCTTTTCTTGCGTATTCTTGATAAACCAGTGTTTATATATAGATGTAGGAAGATCTGTTTGGAAATATATATAAAATAATTGTTTCACATCTAACGTTATTTCCTAATATATAATAAGATTGTACACTCCATTTTTTTTTCATAATTTTGTTCCTGTTATAATAACGTTTTAGTAACAAGTTTTTCAATTACTTATAATAATTGTTTTCTAGCATGTAACATAGATTTTGTTATCGTCGGTTGACTCGCTTGTCGGTTGACTCGAACGACAGTTTCTGACCCGCCTGTCTCCGCTTGTGAATCACGCTTCCTAGGTTTGAAGAACCTTTCACCTACAAAGACAAAGGGCGCCTTGGCGGCCGTTTGCACTCCGACGTTCAAGTCAGTACTGGGGCAAAGAAACAGTAAGTGTATAAAGTAGATTCAGTCTTAGAAACCGTGTAACTTGTTAGGGTTCTTATCATCCTTTATATAGGTTGTAACTAGGGTTTACTTATGTTCTGTTACCCACATCTAGGGTTCATTGGAGAATGTCCCTGCGCCGCTATTACACAATCTTAGCATAATCTAGCACATAGACATTCCCTTTACTGGAGTGCAATGACTAACAGAATGGCCGCCAAGGTACCAACTCATGCACCAATGTTGTAGGGCCATATGCTCTATGGATGCCCTAAGTATTCACGTACCATGCATGCAACCTACCCTTGGAAACCCTAACCCTAATGGGCCTTAGCGCCTCCAAGGGTTCTTTACTTGTGTTGCGCCCGAATGCGCCATACACCCCACATGCATGGATCCCTCGTGACTTAAGCTTTCTGATATCTGAGAGCTTTATCTGATAACTTATATGATTTCTGGGGCCCACCTTACGTGGCCCATCTTTACTATCTGACACCAATGTCCGATGTCTGAGATCCTCTCTAGAGTCGATGACCGAGGACTGGTCGGTACACAGGCCCCCCAGTCTCGAGCTGTAACTTGTTTCAGCAAAGAGACTAAGTGATCTTCCTCGACGACCTACATGGCACTGGGTGATAGGACGTGAACAATGCACCGAAGTGACATCTCACCATACTTTTTTATCAGCGTACACGTGGCAAGATCAACGGTTAGGGCTCGTTGTCGCTTGCGCTTCCTCGTATACGTTTAAACCCTTAAACCCTTACGCTCCCTTCACTGTTTCATTACTTCACTTAAGCATTTCTCGAACATTTCTCATTCTCGAAAACGCTCTCTCTTTTTCTTCGAAACCCTCTACCTCTGAAACCTAATTTACTCAAAGGTATGATCTTTACTCTATGATTGCTCTTGCTTTATGATTCTGATGTTCATAACATGCCATAACTGTTCTGGGACTGTTTATGTTTTATGCATTTTTCGTTTTCTTTGTTCTTCGTTTGTTGAGTCTTTGTTTTTCTGGTTCATTGAGTCACGCCATCATTTTCTTCTAAACCTTCGTTTTTCTTCCTTTCTCTTCTCCCTTTTTAGCTTTCTTATCGAGATGGACAGAACCAAAACCACATTAAACCCTCCTCCTTCTGTCGATTACAAAACCCTCTACCGTTGGGCACCTGATGAACTCCTGGCCGAAACTTCCAAGATAACCTCTAACAAAGACGTAATAACGTACAGGGAGGGCGAGGCTGATGAAAAGCATCGTGTGTTTGGGAGGGAACACGATGCGTACGTGTCGGTTCAGCCTTGTAGGAAAGGCGAACCCGTGTGCGTCGATGATCGTGCAAGCCCTAAAGAACCCTTCTTCTTCATGTACTTCACCATCTTCAAGCGGGTCAAGCTTCGCTTGCCATTCATGGGGTTCGGTCGCCGATGTAGCTTCCGCATATCCCTTCATGAAGTTCTGCCATAATGCGCGTGCACTGCTCACCACTTACACATACCAGGATAGGGTGAGTGAACCCGTGTCTGAACAACTTTCCATCGATCAAGGTGTTCTTGCTCGAATTTTTCTTGATTTTTCTAGCCTCTGTAGGCTCTAGCGGTTGTACCCCATCAGCCAAGTAGCGTTGGTAGGGTGTCATCCAGGTTTCTCCTGCTTCAACTAGGCAAACCTGCAACGACTTCTCCCCAGCAACTGGGTACGCGTTTAATCTGGGCGTTTTTAACGTCTCCTGAGTCAACGACCGATGACTCCTCTTCACCTCTTCCGAAGTGTTGATCTGTTGGACTTATGTTGTACTATTTGTGGCAGTTCGAGGTGTCCTCAAGGTCTCCTGAATAACAGTCCTTTGTCTGCCCCCCTTGCCCGAACTGGCGAGCTTTGCTAGCAAAGTCAGCTCGGCCATTCTGTTCTCTGGGGACGTGTACTAGCTCGAACGCCTCAAACGTCTCCCTCAGAATCTGGACGTACTCTGGGTATGCGACCATCTGTGGATCTTTAGCTTGGTATTCTTCTGTGACCTGACCCGTGACTAACAAGGAGTCACTCTTTGCCAGCAAGCCTTTCATCAAGCTTTAACCCACCAATAGAAAAATTCCTCACTTTGGAGTGGGGATTCTTGAGACAACCTTTGAAAAACTGGATTTTATTGAAATCTTCCACTACTCCAAGGTTTCCCGTGTTAATCCTTAGTCCAGAAGACTTCAGCCCGGTCACAGCAGACCATACCTCACTTGTGATGATCATATCTACACCTTTGACATGAGAAACAAGTGAGTCACCATCAAAATGAAGGTTAGTGTAAAATGCCTTTACAAGATCAGGATAGATATTCCCTGTAAGTTCTAAGAATCTCTTCAACTTTTGTTCTTTGATAATACTCCTTACAGAATCCAACTTCTGTTATTTCATCCATGTGAAGGAAACAACTTTTGGGGTATTCACATTCTTTCTACTTGTCTCAAGTAGATACTTGTTGATGAGATTGGTATCTCCTGCAAACCATCCTTCAAGCTTTCTAAAGCTTTTGACGCCCCTTGATTTCATCCTTTTTGCAGATGGAGGAGTTCCAGCCATTGCTTAAATCAGAAACAATTTCTGCAAAGAAAGCTTTTAGAGAGAGATAAAAATAGCAGTTCTATATCAACCAGTTATTTGTGAGTGAAAACAATAACTAAATGCATTGGGTTTTATAGCAGAGAACACCTCATCAAAGCTGGTTGTATTTAACATAAAAAACGAATCAAATATGAACCATAAAGCTGACATAATCAGTCAAATCAGAAAGGTACAGATTCACATGTGATATTTGACCAAGCATTTAAGACATTTTTTATTTTCAAGGTAAGTAGAGATTTGATCTATTAAAAGCAAATGTACCAGGGTTAAACTGTATTCAAACATCCAATTAATGCACTTTTGACCATACAGGTCACTAGGCTTAACATAAACACAAACCAGAATTTAAAAACCAAAAAACAGATTTGTCCAGAGCTTATCAGATACAAAATAATCGGTTGTTTTGAGAAAACAATCGGTTAAATTTCTGTTCTGAAGAAATTAAAAAAACATGTTGCATATAATCATTATGTTTTAACATGTTTGCAAGCTATTAGATGTATGAAGAGTAGATGGAGCACATAGGAACTACATATAGAAACATAGAGAAGTATATTGAATTGAATTTTGAGCACCAATAGTTCTCAACAAAGAATGAGAATTTAATTCTCAGATCACTGATTTTCTAATTACAGAAGTTCAAGAAACCAACACTAGATTTTGATATGTTGGCATGTACAAAACATTTAGTCCTTGTTGAACCTTTCAAAAGAAATCAGAAATCTGCAAAACATAACTTTGTCAAATCTCAAGGTTTGATCCCTTAAAGAATTTGGGACCTTGAGTGTTTGATTTATCTTTGTATTACCAATACATCTAGGAATCCACTTAAAGATGCCTTTAGGTACACGAGATTTACGCAACCTGCAATACCTGGCAGAATGACCTTTCTTCATAAAATAGAAGCATGTAACAACCGGTTGAAACGACATTTTAACCGATTGTTTTTCTGGAAAATTTGAAAAAGGTTTTGTAATCTTTTTTTCCTTCGCTTTGAGGGTAAAACCCCAAACCTACTTTTCCAAATACACATTTTTGTGAGGCTAAAATATCTTCAAAATTGGACTTTCCAGTTGTAAGCTTGTCCAAGGTTTTCAAAAGATAGCAAATCTTCTTTTCAAGAAGTTCACAATTTTCACAAACTTTTATCTCACAACTGTAAGAAGAATTTTTGTAGATTAAATCTAGATTTTCTAAATCTTCTTTTGTTTTGCATAGCTCTTCCTCTAGATCCTTAACTTTATTTTCTAACCAGTTATTTAATCCTTTCAACCGGTTGAGAGAAAGTGCCAATCAGTTGGCTTCATCATGAGTTTCATAAAAAGCATTAAGCAATTGATCATAGGTGGTACCTTTACTTGTTGAAGTAGAATCCATGCTACTTGTTACTAATGCTTGAAGGCAAAGATTAGCTTCCTCATCATCTGAAGAACTTGAGGATGAGACATCATTGTCATCCCATGCTATATATGCTTTCTTAGCTTTTCCCTTTTTCTCCCTTTTGAAGTCTCCCTTTTCTT
>Ga0123342_1008731_pt1 | contig 12563 bp, 20 predicted proteins | sample Turbeawhitnodule_FD_89960 | JGI IMG/M metagenome (GOLD analysis project Ga0123342, IMG submission 89960) | Root nodule microbial communities of legume samples collected from Mexico - Turtle bean Mexico white nodule | ecosystem: Host-associated > Plants > Roots > Nodule | place: Mexico: Nepantla...
GCAGGTGGTGAAGGTTGGCACCACCGAAGAGCCAATGATCGTGTATGCGTTCAGGAAGGGAATCTGCACTGGGCCATTATGCGAGTCGCTCATCAGGAATCGCCCCAGAACTTTCGCAGAAATCAGGCGTCGGGCGGTGGAGCACATCACCACGGAAGGTGAGGTGTGCGAGAAACGTGCAAGTGTCGCACCCGCACGCCCTAGAGCACAGTCGTGCGAACAACCCACGAGGGTGAACGAAATCGCGACAGGGAGGAGAGGTCAAGAGAGGAAGTGCCTCTACGAGGCAAGGAAGCCACAGGCGAGGGGGCGCTCAAGGGAGAACAGGTCGGTTAGGCACGACTTTGTGGTGGAGCTGAAGGACCTCATTGCAGTGCCTAACATCGTAGATAGGCTGAAGGTCCCTACGAAGACAGATAAGGTGTTGGGACCACACAAGGACGCGTGGTGTGAGTTCCATCAGGCGTTTGGGCATCGGATCACCAACTGCCTAACTTTGGGCTATCTGTTGAACGAGCTAGTGAAGAGCGGGTTCTTGAATGACTATTTGGCAGGGTCATCCGCAGCCACGGCCTTGGAGGCACTAGTGGAAGATCAGGCCCATGAGATGCCTATACATGGGGAGGTTCACACCATCTCTGGTGGTTTTTCAGGCGAAGGATGCATTGCCTCTTAGCGCAAGAGGTACGTGCGGTCAGTGAATTTGGTGACTGAGCAGGGGGTGGACGACTCGCTGGACATCGACCTTGCGTTCACGAAGGCTGATATTCACGATGTTGTCCCCCACGATAACGACTCTGTGGTGATTTCAGTCGTAACTACAAGGAGGAAGGTGCACCGTGTGGTCGTGGACCATGGCAGCTCGACGAACGTAATGTTGTGGTCCACGTTCAACAAGTTGCAGCTGTCCCCTGATCTGCTGAGGCCATATACAGGGTGCTTGTATGGCTTCGCAGGGGACCAAGTGGAGGTGCGCGGCTATCTAGAGTTGAGGACAACTTTCACGGATGGCAAGACGTCGTGCACCGAGAACATAAGGTATCTGGTTGTGAACGCCAATTCGGCGTACAACATTCTGCTGGGGAGTCCAGCCTTGAACAGATTGAAGGGGGTGTCGTTTACATGGCACATGAAGCTGAAACTGCATGATCTCAGTGGCAGTGTGATCATGATTAAGTTCGATAAGAAAGAAGCAAAAAAGTCTATGAAAATAGCCTGAAAACAAAAAGAGGTGTGTTCATGGTGGTGGAGCACCCACCCTGCGCGGAAACGCCCATGGAGGTAGAGTCCGTGGAGGAGACGCCCACAGAGGCAATATCCGCGGTGGAGGCGCCCGCAAAGGCGGTACCCATGGAGAAAACGCCCGCGGGGGCATTGCCCATGGGGAAACGCCTGCTGAGGCGATATCTGGAAGGCAAGGCCGCGAGGGTGTAGCTCGTGCGGAGAACACTCAGGATAGGCGTTCCGAGCCGGTCGAGAATGTGGTAGAGAGGCAGATTGGTGGAAAGACCTTTAAATTGGAACGATTGCTGAGTCACGAAGAGCAGGACCAGGTGGCGGCAGTAATCTCACGATTGCTGAGTCACCTGGACGCCTTTGCATGGTCTGCCTCGAACATGCCCGACATCGACTCGGATATTTTATGCCACCATCTCACCATGGACCCCAAGGTCTGCCCTGTGCGACAGAAGAGGAAGAAGTTCAACGAGGAAAGGTTCCTCGTTATGCAGGAAGAGACCAAGAAGCTGCTGAGCACCGACCACATAAGGGAGATCTAGTACCCTGAGTGGCTGGCCAACGTGGTGTTAGTAAAGAAGGCAAACGGGAAGTGGAGGATGTGTGTGGACTTCACTAACCTGAATAAAGCGTGCCCCAAAGATTCGTATCCCCTGCCCAGCATCGACGGGTTGGTGGATAGCGCCTCGGGCAAGATGCTGAGTTTTCTAGATGCGTTTTCGGGGTATAACCAGATCAAGATGCATCCATGTGACGAGTGCAAAACGACGTTTATGACCGAGACGTGCTGTTATTGCTACAAGGTGATGCCATTTGGGTTGAAAAATGCAGGCGCCACCTATCAAAGATTGATGGACAAGGTCCTGGCACCCATGTTGGGTAGGAATGTGCAGGCCTATGTAGATGATATGGTGGTGACCTCCCAAGAGAGGGGGCGTCACACAGCTGATCTGGAAGAGCTGTTCGCCACAATAGCAAAGTACCGCCTCAAGCTGAACCCTGAGAAATGTGTCTTCTGGGTCGAGGCGGGTATGTTTTTGGGGTTTTTGCTCACCGAGCGAGGAATAGAGGCGAACCCCAACTAGTGCGTGACGATTCTTGCAATGAGGAGTCCCGCCTCGGTGAAGGAGGTGCAGCAGTTGACTGGGCGGATGGCCGCTTTGTCCAGGTTTGTGTCCGCTGGAGGAGACAAGGGGCACCCTTATTTCCAGTGCTTGAAAAGAAACAGTAGGTTCGTGTGGACCGAAGAGTGCGAGGCGGCATTCGTCAAGCTCAAGGGGTATCTGGCGGCTCCTCTCGTGCTTTGTAAGCCATGGACTGAAGTGCCCCTCTGGTTATACTTTGTGGTGACCGAGTGGGCGATCTGTGTTGTGCTGTTTCAGGAGCAGGATCAGCCCAGAAACCTATATACTTCGTAAGCAAGGTCCTGCATGGACCGGAAGTGAGGTATCAGTCTTTGGAGAAGATGACTTTGGCGGTGGTGTTCTCGACCAGGAGGCTCCGCCACTACTTTCAAAGCTTTACGGTGGTAGTGATGACGGACCTCCCCATCCAGAAGGTGTTACAAAAGCTAGATGTCGCAGGGAAGATGGTGTTCTGGGCGGTGGAGCTATCTGAGTTTGATATTCTGTACGAGCCCAGGGGGTCCATCAAGGGTCAAGTGTGCGCAGACTTTTTGGCGAAGCTCTCGCTAGGAAGCACCCAGCAAGAGGAAGAGGTTGGCTCCCAATAGGTGCTCTCGGTGGATGGGTCCTCTAATCAGCAAGTAATAATCAAGCAAGGTACGAGGCCCTAATAGCTGGGATGCTCTTAGCCAAAAAGATGGGCACGCGGAGCCTGCTGGCGAAGAGTCATTTGTAGCTAGTCACGGGGCAGGTGACCGGGGAGTACCAAGCCAAGGATCCACAGATGGCAGCATATTTGAGGTATGTCCAAGTGCTGAAAGGGGCGTTCGTGGCGTACGAGTTGGTCCACGTCCCGAGAGAGCAGAATGCCTATGCTGACCTGCTCGCCAAGATGGCCAGCTCAGGCAAGGGGGAAGGCAGAGGACGGTCATCCAGGAGACCCTCAAAATGCTGTGAACGTTTGTGGCGGATAACAGGGTGGACGTCCTTCAGATCAGTGCGTTCAAGGGAAGGCCGATGAGTCATCGGTCCTTGACTCAGGACACGGTGAGGGCCCCCAATATAAGTGTTTACCCGACCTCACCAGAAGGGGAGGACTCCATGCAGGTGTGCGCCCTGGAAGAAGGGGACACGTGGATGACGCCTTATAGGCGCTACATCGCGGATGGGATCCTCCCAGCAGAACCCGAAGAGGGCAAGAAGATAAAGAGGAATTCCGCGAGGTACACTCTCGTGGACAGAGCGCTGTTCAGACACGGGTTCACTCACCCGATCTTGACAGCGTGAGTGGAGATGAGTGCACAAGGTTAATGTCTGAGCTCCATGAAGGGATTTGTGAGAGCCACGTAGGAGGAAGGTCTTTGGCGTCCAAGGTGGTGTGTGCAGGCTTCTACTGTCCAACGGCGAGGGAGGACTGCGTAAGGTACGCGCAGCGGTGCAAGTAGTGCCAACTGACACAAGGCGCCCCCAGAAGAGCTGAGGTCAATTTACAGCCCATGGCCCTTCCACACGTGGGGAATTGACATTCTGGGGCCCTTCCCATTAGAAATAAGGCAGATGAAGTACTTGATAGTTGCTATTGAGTACTTCACAAAGTGGATAGAAGCAGAGCCGGTGGCACAGATCACCGTACACAAGGTACAACACTTTGTCTGGAAGAACATTGTGTGTCGCTTCGGTGTACCGAGGCGCCTTGTCTCGGACAATGGTACTCAGTTTGCAAGCCAGCAGCTGGGAAAACTGTGTACAGAGGTAGGCATCAAGCAAGTGTTCGTATCCGTCGAACACCCCCAGATGAACGGACAGGTGGAGTCCGCGAACAGAATCTTGCTGAGGGGGTTGAAGAGGAGGCTTGAGAAAGCCAAGGGAACTTGGGCGGAGGAGGTGCGCAGGATAGTGTGGGCTTATCACACCACGCCCCAAACTTCCACCATGGAGACGTCGTTCAGCCTATTATACGGATCTGACGGCATGATCCCAGTAGAGATCCATGAGAACTCACCGCGCTTCCAGAGTTTTGTGGCTGAAGAGTCCAACGAGATATAATACAAATAAACAATGGAATCTTTACTGTTAATTAATTTTTTTGCCTTAGATTTCAATTGTATTTGATTTTTTTTTACTTTCACTTCCAATGTGAACGTTGATTCGTTCATATTGTAATGTTTGGGTTTTTCCTTTCATTCAGAGTTTCTTTTCCTCACAGCTTTCGTTGCCATCAAATCATCTCTAAACATAACTTAGAGGAAAGTCTTGGTACTTAAGTAGTTCATTGTGACTCACCTCACTTTCTTGGGATTTCCAAATATTATGAAATTGCTAGTGATAGATGTAATACAAAAGGACCCACTTTTGTAAGGGTACTAGTGCAGAAATGTTAAACAATGGCGGCTATTTTACATTTTTAATGGTGGCTATAGAGTCGTATTTGATCAGCACGCATTTGTAAATCAAAGAGATATAAATGTGGCTATATAGCCGCATTTGTTTTTTTTTTATCAGCAAAGAATTAAATGAATATAAAAGGAACACTCTAGGGGTGTTCCAACCCTTATACAAAAACCTTACATTCCTCTCACACAAAACTAGCACTAACCATTTTACATTCTCAACATGTGCAGTTTTGCTAACTAGTAACTACTATTTGAAAATTCAAACAATTGAATCCTCCCCCACCTACTTGTGAACCGTTTGATCCATCCAACCTTGCCCAGACTCTATCTAAATAGGGACTGCTATTCAATGCCAAAATGACAGGATACTCTAATCCAGCACAAAAATAAAAACTTGCCCCAATCATACCTATTCCCCAATTCCAACAGTCCTCCACTTGGGTTTCCTCTACCTGAGACAATCCCACTCATCCATTCAATCCTTACTCCTTAGCTTGTTTTACTCTTCATGCAGATTCATACCATTTTACTACCCTCATCACCACCAAAAAAACACATATGCTTGTTTGATTAAAAAGTTCCACCTGTATGTGTCAATACTGTATCATTACAGCACCAGAGCAGAACATTATTTGGCCACCAAGATTCCTTTAGCCTACCCTCTTCCACCACCTGCCTTCCAATTTACTTTCTCCACCTTCCTTTACTTGCCTTCCAATACAAGTGTTATGCATCATTTATATTATCAATAGATTATGCAACTTCAATTAATGATTATGTAGTACTATGCAGTATCATAGAGCTACCTACAACTTTGCAAACCTGCAACCCGACAGATCCCTCCTAGCAACTTGTTTTACTCTTCCTGCAGATTCATACCATTTTGCTACCCTAATCACCACCAGAATACGACATATGCTTGTTTGATTAAAAAGTTCCACAGGTATGTGTCATTACTGTATCATTACAGCACCAGAGCAGAACATCATTTGGCCACCAAGATTCCTTTAGTCTACCCTCTTCCATCACCTGCCTTCCAATTTACTTCTTCCACCTTCCTTTACATGCCTACAGCTTTGCAAACCTGTAACCCGACAGATCCCTCCTAGTAACCCCTGCACCACCTTACTTTGTTCTTTCTTATTTCCTCTAAACTGTATTCATTTATTCACATCAAAAGGCTGCTTAACTTCAATTAAGATCATCCTAACCTCATCTAGATGTTAGGTATCAACTTACTAGTTTTTATACAACATTCTGCAGCAGAAGCACTCCTTTAAAAGGATATATGAGGCGCACACTAAAATCAAACCTGCAATAGGAACACTCCTTTAAAAACCACAAAGCGTATCCACACACCCTCAACCACCAGCCTCACCCATTTACTTGTAGCTTCTAATGCAGATAAGGGGGTTCAACATCCAATATGTAAAAGAATAGCTAAAAGAGGGACCCCTGTGCTTTAGCCACTGCCAGGACTTGAGCTGGACTTTCTGAAAAATCTCCTCCACATCTGCTACCCCTTGATTAAAAATAATGGAGTTCCTTTGCTCCCATATACATGCCACTATAGTTGCCCATACTCCTTTCCATAAGAGATTTTGTCTGCTGCTGAGTTGGGGTAAGTAAAAACTTTCAAAGTGAGATAAAATGGCATTCTGCTGTACAAAAACAATGCCAATCCATCTAAGACATAACGACCACACCCTCCGAGCAGCAACACATTCTATGAATGTATGTTGACATGTTTCCTCCTCTGACTCACACATAGCACAAAGAATTGTGTTCATGATCACCCCTCTTCTACTCAAATTTTCCCTTGTAGGTATTCTACCTATAAGAACCCTCCACGATGTGGTTAACATGTTGGGGAAGGTTTTGATTTTCCAAAGGTATCTGAACAAATCATTTTGGGAGCTTCTAACAGGGTCAACTATACATTCATACGCAAAATTTACAGAGAACAGCCCCGAGTCATCAAACCCCCATACCTGTATATCTTCCTAGTCCCTTGAGAGCCTAACTCGTGATAAGTGCATACCCAATTCTGATTCCAACGTGCTTTCCCACTCGAATCTTACTCTTCTCCAGCTATGTTTCCATTCCCACAATGAGTCTACCTATGAACCAACCTCTTCCACCTTTTGGCCCTGGTTCAAAGAGATTGAATAAAGTCTGGGAAATAAGGTTTTGAAACTACTATTACTAGCCCATACTTCCTCCCAAAATCTTACTTTGTCTCCACGTCCTACTTTCGAAACGACCTGCTGATGAAACCAACCTACTCCTTCTCCTTCCATGCACACTTTATGTAAGTTTCTCCCCACCAGGATTGGAATTTTATTGGTGCTTGCAGGCATTCGAAATCCATCCCATACTTTGAAACCAACAGCTCCTTCCACCTCCCTTTCTCTTCAGATATCAGGCGCCATCTCCATTTAGCCAGAAGAGCATAATTGAACTTCCTTATATCTATGATCCCCAAACCACCTTCCTCTTTTGGTTTACACACCACTTCCCAACTAACCCAAGCAATCAGTTTCTTCTCCTTCCCCCAATCTCATAGGAACCTCCGTTGTAGGCTGATTATGCTTTTGCACACGCGATCTGGTGCTTTATAAAGAGATAGGTAGAATAGTGGCACTGCTATTATAACTGATTTGATGAGACATATTCTCCCTACCAAAGATAGAAATCTCTCTCTCCATGCATTGAGCCTGACTCTCAGTTTACTTAGGACATGCTCCCAGAAAATGGTCTTCCTTGGATTCCTTCCCACCTTTAGGCCCAAATACTTAAACGGAACTCCCATCTAGTCACAATTCAAGGTTTTTACATAGCATACCATGACGTTTCGATTAACATTTATGCCTGCAATTCTGGATTTATGGATATAGCCGCATTTGTATATGCTTCTGAATCAGGTGAGAGTGTTTAAGGGTATAGCATTTACAAATGCGACTATTACCATAGTCGCATTCGTAAATGTGATTTACAATGGCGACTTTGGTAAATAGATGTTGTACCGTCCAGGTCTCGGTTGACAATTGACTGTTGACCAAAGTAGACATGGGACCCCCGAAGGAGGGGCCCACGCGGAAGTTTCAGTTGGTTAGGAAAGAGTCTTGTTAGGCTCTCATGGAAGAGGACCGAGTAGGTGTCGGCTTGGAGGAGGGACGAGGAGTCCTCGGCCCTCGGCACCCAAAGAGGAAGATGAGTCAGAAAGGTGGCTTGAAGGCCACATCCCAGCTATCAGTGTAGAGAAGCCCAAACCACCAAGAGCATGAGGGTGTAGGGAAGCGGCAGTACGCCCCACCGCTAGAGAACCACTCGAACCGATAAGGAAGGGAATCTGCACTGGGCCATTCTGCGAGTCGCTCATCAGGAATCGCTCCAGAACTTTCGCAGAAATCAGGCGTCGTGCGGTGGAGCACATCGCCACGAAAGGTGAGGTGTGCAAGAAACGTGCACGTGTCGCACCTGCACGCCCTAGAGCATAGTTGCGCGCACAACCCGCGAGGGTGAACGAGACCACAACAGGGAGGAGAGGTCAAGAGAGGAAGCGCCCCTACGAGAGGAGAAAGCGACCCTACGAGGCGAGGAAGCCGCAGGCGAGAGGCCGCGCAGGGGAGAACAGGCCGGTTAGGCACGACTTTGTGGTGGAGCTGAAGGACCTCATTGCAGTGCCTAACATCGCAGATAGGCTGCGAGTCCCTGCGAAGACAGATAAGGTGCTGGGACCACACAAGGACGCGTGGTGTGAGTTCCATCAGGCATTTGGGCATCAGATCACCAACTGCCTATCTTTGGGCTATCAGTTGGACGAGCTAGTGAAGAGCGGGTTCTTGAATGACTATTTGGCGGGGTCATCCGCAGCCGCGGCCTTGGTGGCACCAGTAGAAGATCAGGCCCATGAAATGCCTATCCATGGGGAGGTTCACACCATCTCTAGTGGTTTTTCAGGCGGAGGATGCACTGCCTCTCAGCGCAAGAGGTACGTGCGATTAGTGAATTCGGTGGCTGAGCAGGGGGCAGACGACTCGCTGGACATCGACCTTGCGTTCACGAAGGCTGATCTTCACGATGTCGTCCCCCATGATAACGACCCTGTGGTGATTTCAGTCATAACTGAAGGGAGGAAGGTGCACCGCTGGAGGAGACAAGGGGCACCCTTATTTCTAGTGCTTGAAAAGAAACAGTAGGTTCGTGTGGACTGAGGAGTGCGAGGCGGCATTCGTCAAGCTCAAAGAGTATCTGGCGGCTCCTCTCGTGCTTTGTAAGCCATGGACAGACGTGCCCCTCCGATTATACTTTGTGGTGACCGAGTGGGCGATCAGAGTTGTGCTGGTTTAGGAGCAGGATCAGACTCAGAAACCTATATACTTCGTAAGCAAGATCCTGCAAGGACCGGAGGTGAGGTATCATTCTTTGGAGAAGGCGGCTTTGGCAGTGGTGTTCTCGAGCAGGAGACTCCGCCACTACTTCCAAAGCTTTACGGTGGTAGTGATGACGTACCTCCCCATCCAGAAGGTCTTAGAAAAGCCAGATGTCGCAGGGAGGATGGTCTGCTGGGCGGTGGACCTATCTGAGTTTGATATTCTGTACGAGCCCATGGGGTCCATCAAGGGTCAAGTGTACGCAAACTTTTTGGCGGAGCTCTCGCCAGGAAGCACCCAGCAAGAGGAATAGGTTGGCTCCCAATAGGTGCTCTCGGTGGATGGGTCCTCAAATCAGCAAGGGAGTGGAGCCGGAGTGGTCCTGGAGAGGCCAAATGGTTTACTGATTGAGAAGGCCCTGAGGTTTGCGTTCAAAGCAAGTAATAATCAAGCAGAGTACGAGGCTCTAATAGCTGGGATGCTCTTAGCAAAAGATATGGGCGCGCGGAGCCTATTGGCAAAGAGTGATTCGTAGCTGGTCACGGGCCAGGTGACCGGGGTGTACCAAGCCAAGGATCCACAAATGGCTGCATATTTGAGGTATGTCCAAGTGCTGAAAGGGGCGTTCGTGGCATTCGAGTTGGTCCACGTTTCGAGAGAGCAGAATGCCTGTGCTGACTTGCTCGCCAAGCTGGCCAACTCAGGCAAGGAAGAAAGGCAGAGGACGATCATCCAGGAGACCCTCAAAAGCCGTGAACGTTTGTGGCGGATAACAGGGTGGACGTCCTTCAGATCAGTGCGTTCAAGGGAAGGCCGAGGAGTCATCGGTCCTTGACTCAGGACACGGCGAGAACCCGTAATATAAGTGTTTACCCAGCCTCGCCAGAAGGAGAGGACTCCATGCATGTGTGCGCCTTGGAAGAAGGGGATAAGTGGATGACGCCTTATAGGCGCTACATCGCGGATGGGATCCTCCCAGCAGAACCTGAAGAGGGCAAGAAGATAAAGAGGAATTCCGCGAGGTACACTCTCGTGGACGGAGCGCTATTCAGACACAGGTTCACAAACCCGATCTTGACATGCGTGAGTGGAGATGAGTGCACAAGGTTAATGTCTGAGCTCCATGAAGGGATTTGCGGAAGCCACGTAAGAGGAATGTCAATTTACAGCCCATGGCCTTTCCACACGTGGGGAATTGACATTCTGGGGCCCTTCCCATTAGCAATAAGGCAGATGAAGTACTTGATAGTTGCTATTGAGTACTTCACAAAGTGGATAGAAGTAGAGCCAGTGGCACAGATCACCGCACACAAGGTACAACACTTTGTCTGGAAGAACATTGTGTGCCGCTTCGGTGTACCGAGGCGCCTTGTCTCCGACAATGGTACTCAGTTTGCAAGCCAGTAGCTGGGAAAACTGTGTACAGAGGTAGGAATCAAGCAAGTGTTCGCATCTGTCGAACACCCCCAGACGAACGGACAGGTGGAGTCCGCCAACAGAATCTTGCTGAGGGGGTTGAAGATGAGGCTTGAGAAAGCCAAAGGAACTTGGACGGAGGAGGTGCCCAGGATAGTGTAGGCTTATCACACCACACCCCAAACCTCCACCATGGAGACGCCGTTCAACCTAGTATACGGATCAGACGCCATGATCCCAGTAGAGATCCATGAGAGCTCACCGCGCTTCCAGAGTTTTGTGGCTGAAGAGTCCAACGAGGAAAGGAGGGTGAATCTAGATCTGTTAGACGAAGCCAGAATAAAGGTTGAGGCCGTGAAGAGAAGAGTAGAGCACCAGTACAGCTTCAAGGTGAAGCCCCGACAGTTCGAAGTGGCTGACTTGGTGATGCGGAAGGCTCATCCATATGAGTTGGAAAACAAGTTGTCTCCCAAGTGGACCGGACCCTTCAGGGTGATCGAGGCTCGGGTGAACGGCCCATACAAGCTTGAGACTCTAGAAGGAGGCTCCATCCCGCGCACTCGGAACGCGGAAAATTTGAAGTTTTATTTCAGTTAAAAACTCTATGTAGTGTACAGTCAAGGGGACACTCATTTTCCCTTTCGGGGTTTTTTAATGAGGTCACCCAAGTAAAAATCAGTTTGAGCATACATTGTCTCAAGTTTTATTACGATCTAAAGAAACACTAAGAAGAAATGACACGGTTCAGTGAGAAACAAACTCGTCACCTTGGTGTTTAGACACCTCAGCAGGAGTGACGCAGATGTCTCCTCTGGGCATGGGCACCAAACCGCCTCGAACGTTTAGACACCCCGAAGGGGAGTGGCGGGGGGAGCACTCTTCAGGCGTGGGCGTCGAGTGCGAAAGGTAAGTATAACCCAGTTAAAATCCGGGCGTCTTGTCCTTGGGCAGGAGTTAACGGATTCCTTCGAAACGCCTCCTCCCCAGGTGAGAGCGACAAGCCCCCGGTCGCCCTGATGTTTAGACACCTCGTAAGGAAGTGGCGGGGGGTGCCTCCTTCGAGCGTGGGCATCAAGCGCGAGTAATAAAGTCCTCCTCGCCCTCGTGCGATGATGAGGCCAGTAATAAATCGGATCACCCAGATGAAGGGACACCCCGGGCGGGAGTTAATGGATTCCCTTGGGACGCCTCCTTCTCGGGAGTGATTTCAAGGGTACCGATCGCCTTAATGTTTAGACACACTGAGGACGAAACGAAGTTGCATGGTGGCAAGCCTCTCCTCGAGCGTGGGCATCCAAGTTCAAGTTATAAGGACTAGTTGCCTTGGAGTTTAGACACATAGGGGACGAAACGGCACTGCTTTCAGCAGGCCTCTCCTCGATCGTCGACACAAAGCGCAACTATTGTCCCGGTGTTTAGACACCCCGAAGGGGAGTGGCGGGGGATGCACTCTTTGGGCGTGGGCACCAAGAACGAAAAAGTAGGCCTCGGCCAAGAGAAGTCTTCCTCGCCCTCGAGCGATGATGAGGCAAGTTACGCACTCGGAGGCTGGCGCCTCGAGACAGGAAGGTATAAGTAAAGTCCTAAGCAAGATCTCCTCGACCAAGGCAAGAGGCAATGGCGAGGACAGTTAAAAGTCGTGAAAGCGCTATTAGCAAAGACGCAAGTTACGAAGTACGAGTAAGCATATGATGCAGAAGGTGCGAAGTAATCATAAATAAAGATAAAGTTAAACGTCGACATAAGAGTTAAACATGTTCAGGAGGTTACAGCGTTAAAGCAAAAATACTAAGACAAGTTAAGGGGACGAGGCACTATGTTGCCGTCAGCCACGTGGTTGTCTGGGGTGAAGAAAGCAATGTCCACCTCAGGGTGGTTGCAAGACACCTAAGCCAGGTGATGAGAATCAAAAAGATGTTATCAATAGAAGAAATGGACAAGGGCCAAAGCATTTAAAGTTCTTCTTATTAGTCTTTGCAAAAGATGAGGCCCAAGCCCAAAGCCCAAGCCCAAGCCCA
>Ga0123342_1008732_pt1 | contig 12562 bp, 15 predicted proteins | sample Turbeawhitnodule_FD_89960 | JGI IMG/M metagenome (GOLD analysis project Ga0123342, IMG submission 89960) | Root nodule microbial communities of legume samples collected from Mexico - Turtle bean Mexico white nodule | ecosystem: Host-associated > Plants > Roots > Nodule | place: Mexico: Nepantla...
TAAAAATCAGAGAGAAGCGCAGTAGAACTCTTCATTCGAAGAGCTCTGATACCATATTACAGTAAATGAAGATGAATATTCCTTGTCTGATGTGATGCTTTAATGTAGCGTACGTAATCGCACATAATCGTAATGAAGAAAGAGAGGTTTTGATAAACCCTAATTATAGAGAAAAATAAATATAAAAGAAACTTTTATTCACTTGTATATTAGAGAGTAAAATACATTATGTATATATAAGAAAAAGATTAAGACGTAGCTGAAACAGAAAAGGAAAGTTGGGCCAAACAAACAAAGCCCAATAGTTTAAAATAGAAAATTAAATATATTAACAAAAACATAGACGTTTCATACACACAATGAAAATAAGTACGATGAACATAAGAAGAAAATCACTAAATGTTGATGTTACGTTTATTTTTCTTACAATGAAAATAAAACACCTAGAATTCCAAGAGTATACACTCGGTATACGCAGAACCCGTAGACATAAACTTGTGAAGTTTATTGTGGTGAAAAGTTCCTCCCACTATAAAATATTTTTCTCATTTTCCTCACACACTTTTCTTCATAGTTCCAACACCACAACTGTTAATCCAAAAAAAACCAGGATTAATCCAATATTTGGTTCATGTACCACAACTATTTAGGTTGGTCTAGGTGAAAATTTTCATAAATATTTTAAAAATAATAAATGTTTCTTTTAAGAAGTGAGTTTATTAATATTTCTTTTTTCTTATTATAGTATTCTCTTTAAAAGTTATGGAAAAAAAATTCTCATAGTAAATACAAATTGGCTTACATTCAGAATCTGTGGTGATCCAGTTTTCTTTTCTGCAAGTGCTGTTGCGAAGGATGCAAATTTGTGAATGTGAGATCTCGGTTTGAACATTTTCAGAAAAAGTAGCTAGTGAGAGGACAGAAGGAGTATCCACATCCCAGGTGAAACTGATCTTCGGTGATTCACTGCTTCCTCTCTCATCTTTTGCAAATGCTATGTTTTGTAGGACCTGCTATCAAAATTTCATGATGTTCACTAATTAAATCACTCAATTATAGTATATTCAACTCAGCAGTTACATATCCGAAACTGTCATTACCAAATTCTCAATCATGGTTTAAAAATTTCAGTTTACAACCACACTCATACACAGTTATATTTTCACTTGTCATATGAAAATAACAATGAAACTATAATAATGACTTCAACAAACTTATTTAGTAGACAAAACAAACTGGTTTCTTTCTTTAATGAGTTGAGAGTAAAAGGGTTCTAAATTTTACCTTATGTTCATAAAATTCTTTTATTTTGTCTTCTTTTGTTGAAGCAACTCTTCTAAGTAACTCTTTCATTCTTGAAACAGGCTTCTTTCTATTATTACCTTTACTTGGATGCTTTGCTTCTGCATTGAAACAATATTTGTCATTTGTTTTAGTTGTTTTGGAGAATGATTCCTCATAAATGGGCAAAACCTTGTTTCCTACATGAACAACAAAATCTGCCCTCTTAGTAATTCCTACTGCCCCAGATAACTCTTCTCTCTTCATATTCACAGATCGGATAAAACTCCTTCTTCTTTTCAAGTTTCTGTTTATGTTGAGGGTTCTGTAAAAACAAGCCTTTGGAATGTATTTTCCACACATAAAAATAAACAGCTTCAAGTTCTTGCTGGCAACCTTCCTCCCTTTTATTCCCTTTGTTCCTCGATCCACCCTATGATGCCTAAGTGCAATTATATCTTTTCCTTTACCCTTTTTGTCTGAAAAATCATCAGATAAAACACTCATCACTTTTCTGATACAACCTTTTCATGCGATTTTGAACTTTACATCCCATAGAAACCTTTTCTATTATTAATAAATAATTTTTAAATTGGTATCTAATTAGCTACCAAGGTTGTAGTTACTAATTATTTAGATTCTAAAGTTGGTTCAGAGTCAAACGTCGTCCATCAAAATGCAGTGATACTTTTGAAATCAAAATGAACATATAGATGACAGTTTATGGTAAAAGCGTCGTCTATGGTTATAACTGAACACATAGACTGCAGTTTCTGTCATGAACTGTCGTTTGTGAGCCTCACATAAACTGTGGTTTTATGACAACTACATTTTATTTTCTTTCTATTTTACCCTGACCAGAGTCCGTCATACTTACGCTTTCATCACTTCCATTTTTGTTCTCTCTCACACTCTCGTATTCCCTACACCTTTCTTTTGATCACTTTGCTTCACTGCACGCTTTCCTCGTGCTCTTTGTAAGTTCTTCCTCCATTGTATTGGTTGTATGTTGTTCCTTCATTGCTCCATTGCTCATTTTTTTAGGTTCTCTACTATCCAGGAAGTATAGAGTGTGTTTTGATGTCTTCCATCTTGCTCCTCCGTCTCGCCACCACTACCCACCACCACCAAGTTGGTGAGGTTTTTTTATTTTTGTTTTCGATATTTTTTATGATTATGTTAATTTATATATTTTTTTTAGTTTTTCATGAGTATGTTTTATAAAAAGGTTTTGTAATTATTACTAATTTATATTATTTTTTCATGAGTATGTTAAATTAGATATTTAGGTTAGAATTATTAATTAGTTAGAATATTAGAGTAAAAAAATTTAATAAGTAATGAAAAATCACGACGAGCTCAATCATAGACAGAGGCAAGTCGAGTGACCATGGAAAGAGGCAAGGTGAGCGACAACGAACGCGATGAACAACCACAACACAACAACCTCAACCATCGCGTGAATCCTAATCTAAACTCGCTAACTCAGTCAATCGCAAGTTTAAGCAAATTCACCGAGTTTACATGGACTCTATCAAGTCTAAGTTGTCTAGAATAAGTGAGTTTGATAACCATGGTTATAATTGTTATAATTTAGAAATGATTTTTTTGAATTTCATGTATAATTAGAAATTGATGTTTTTGATTTTTTTGTTATAATATATTGAATTGAATGTATAATTAGATTTGTTAATTGTTTAATTGCATGTATATTTATAATTCTTTGATACGTGTTGGTATTGAGTCTGGGGGAGTTCGATCCTCGACAATTGTTTCCCGTGTTAGAGTTTGCAGTTGGAAACCAGGAGCTTAATATAATCATCGTTAATTAGCCTTTTAGAGAGTAATTTAGAATCTAAAATATTAGTAGCTAAAACTTTGGTAGCTAATTTAGATACCGATTTAGAAACTATTTTATAATATTTTATTAATAATAGAAACCGCATTAGATATCAATCATTTTTTCGTCTCTAAATTAATATCTAATTTAGTCAATATAGTGACTAATTATTTTTGGTCTCTAAATTTGGTTACTATTTAATGATTTTCTTCTAGTGTAATTACTTGTAAGTATTTGTTTGGAGTTTCCATTCATGAAGGGAATCAAGATGTCTATGGATTCTTGGATCCCTATTTCATTAATCCAACTGGACCAAAGAAAATTAAAACCCAAATATACTTCACCAACACTTGGACTTCTTCCATCATCCCCTCCCTCTCGAAGAGGATTTGTCCTCAAATCACACGCTTCTGCCTCTTCATCTTCACTACCTGCAAAAGGTGTTAGATCCCTAACATTAAAGGTAGTATGTACTCCATATTCCTCAGGCATGTCAATTTGATATGTATTATTATTGATTCTTTTGAGGACTTGAAAATGACCATCTCCCTGGGGAATAAGCTTAGACTTCCTCTGATTAGGGAATCTATCCTTTCTAAGGTGAAGCCAAACCCAGTCTCCCTCTTCAAAAATCATCTCTCTCTTCCCTTTATTGCTATGTTTCATGTATTTCTCTGTTTGTTGTTGTATTTGGTTTTTAATCCTCTCATGCATTTTCTTTACGAATTCGACTTTTGTTACTCCTTCCTTATGCATAAATTCTTGTGGATTAGGTAGAAGTAACAAATCCAAATGAGTAAGAGGATTAAATCCATACACAATCTCAAATGGAGAAATATTAGTAGTTTTATGAACTACTCTATTATATGCAAACTCAATATGATGAAGGTACTCATCCTAAGATTTGTGGTTTCCCTTCATGATTGACCTAAGCATAATGGAAAGAGATCTATTTACAATTTCAGTTTTGTCCATCCGTTTGAGGATGACAAGAAGTTCAAAAAGTTCAACTTAGTTCCTAGCTTTTCCCGGAGAGTTCTCTAGAAATGGCAAACAAATTTAGGATCTTTATTTGACACTATGGTCTTAGGCATTTCTCTAAATAATAGCCTAGAGATGTTGTTAGCATCATCCACTTTATGGCAGGGTATAAAATGAGTCATCTTGCTAAACCTATCCACTACCATAAAGATGGAATCAAAACCTCTTTGTGTCCTAGGAAGTCCTAAAATGAATCCATGGTTATATCTTTCCAAGGAGCACTTGCAAAAAGGTAAAGGAGTGCATAGTCCATGAGGCATTGTCTTAGACTTAGCTTTTAAACATGAAATGCATCTATGACAATGTCTTTGAACATCTTTCCTCATGTGTGGCCAAAATAATTTTCCTTTTAAAAGCTCAAGAGTTTTATCAACTCCGAAATGGCCCATGAGTCCTCCTTCATGTGGTTCTTTTACAAGGAGTTTTCTATGTGTTACTTGAGGTATACAAAGTTTTCCTTCTTTAAATAAGTACCACTCAGAAACATAAAAACCTCCTTATGCTCTATGTTGGCACTTAACAAAAGTGGGTGCAAAATCTTGATCTTTTTTATAAAGTTTAGGTATGTTTTCAAATCCAAGAATTTGGGCTCCAAGTTTAGAAAAGAGGGCATATCTCCTTGATAGCATATTTGTATTGCCCTCATTGTATTTGATAACATATGGAAATTGCTCAAGAAATTTCATCCACTTTGCATGTCTTTTGTTCAACTTGTGTTGACCCTTCAAATATTTCAAAGACTCATGATCACTATGTATAACAAATTCTTTTGAGACTAGATAATGTTCCCAAGTCTGCAGAGCCCTCACAAGTGCATGGAGCTCTTTGTCATAGGTAGGGTAGTTGAGGGCTAGACCATGAAGTTTTTCACTAAAATATGCAATTGGGTGCCCACCTTGCAACAACACAACACATATTCTTACTCCCGATGCATTACACTCTAACTCAAAAGTTTTTGAAAATTTGGTAAAGCTGGAATGAGTGCATTAGTGAGTTGAGCTTTCAACGTTTGAAAGGCTTGCTCATGCTTCTCCGTCCAACAAAATGGAGTGTCTTTCTTCACTAACTTATTGAGTGGTGAAGCTAGACTTGAGAAGTTAGGAACAAATCTCCTATAAAAACTTGCTAAGCCATGAAAACTCCTAACATCTCCTACATTTTGTGGGGTTTGTCACTCTTGGATGGCTTTGATTTTCTCGGTGTCAACATGTACCCCATTTTTGTTGACTATAAAACCTAAAAACATTACACTATCTACACAAAAGTGGATTTATCTATAGTAGCAAACAAACTATTGTTCCTAAGCACTAAAAGAACCTCCCTAAGGTGACTTAGGTGAGTAATAAATTTGTGAATGTAATATAATCATAATGGTTTGATAAATCTCTAATTTATACTACAAAACATCATGCAAAATTTCAGAATTTTCTGACAAGTGTAAGCATGAGAACTAAAACCTCAAAATACTTGAAATACCTAAATAATACTTAAAAAAAAATAGTAAACGATAGATTTTTGGAATTTTGGTGGACCCCAATCGTTACCTCGTTTTGAGCAACTTTCATTTTTTACGCGTCTTCATCCGACATCTCTATCAAAAATTATGATCGTTTAAAGTTTCTTCATGCTAATTTTTGCCAACTCCAAATCTATCACTCTTCTTCTCAACTAATTATTATATCGTACTATGCTTATATTATACTCATTCTCATCCTATATATGATAATGATAATCAAAATAATGTATTATAAAGAGGATATGATTGTATATTTTAGTATTATTTAAGTTACTAATTACCTTCTCGTTTAACTCATTTAGATAATTCTCCTATTTACCTGAAAAATATATTAAATCGTGTATATTTGTAAAAGAAATTATTGTAAACTTCAGAAAATATAAGTATAGAATATAATTATAAAAGTATCAGGACATAAGTATAATTAACTTTGTGCTAATTATATGTCTTATATAGTTCTCACACTCATATTTTGTATGGATAAGTTGTCAACATACATATACATAATTTGTATCTTAGAACTACGTTATAAAAAGGGTGATTATATTTTGACACCCCGCTCCAGTTTACACCTACACTAAAATATTAATATTTGTAATAAAAAAAATTTTAAAAATAATCTTTAATGAAATATTAGACAAAATGTAAAATATTAAAATAATTTTTAAAATTAAAAAAATTAAAAATGATTAAAATATTAATATTTAGTGGGGTGTAAAGTGGAGCAATGGGTGTCAAACCATCATTTTCCTTATAAAAATAAAGATCATAGAAAAGTTAAAAAAAATATGGGGATGTGACACATACTTAACTTAAAAAAATTGAATATTATCAATATTCATACTCAATTAATTAAGGTGGGAATCTCGTCAAAATTGGAATAGATTTATTTTTCAACCCTATATCTTTCCCATCAAAATATTATCATAATGTGTCAACATCAATGTAATAAATTGATATTGCAAAAATTATTTTTTTATCATTATATTTAACAAATATGTTTATTTGGTTCTTATATTCAGCAATAAAAAATAAATAAATGGTAACCACTTCAGGGGTGATCCAACCCTTATACAAAAATTACATTACCATCCTCCTAACTACAGACACCTACCAGAAACCCAAACGGTCTTAATGAATTATCCTCATACAATCCAAAGGATTCAACATCCAGTTAGAGTAAGGAAAGAAAGCACAACTGGATTTTGCAAAAATCCAAGACCAAACCTTTACCTGCATCGAAGCAAACACTTCTACAACATCTGCCACACTCCTATTGAAGATGACAGAGTTCCTGTGTTTCCAAATTTCACTCACTACTCCAACCCAAATTGTACCCCACACAACGTTGATCGAATTTGAAGCCTGACACAACCTGAATTTTAAAAAGTTTGACTTAGGGTCCTTGTGAATTACAGACGAAATTCCAAGCCACTCAAAACAAAGACTCCAGACACGCCAAGCAAAGCTGCAAATAGAAAACAAATGACTAGAAGACTCTTCCTCCTTCCCGCACAGACAACATAAAGAATTTTCAACCATCACCCCGCTCCTTACTAGACTAACCCTAGTAACAATCTTATTCTCCATCATCCTCCAAGCAGTGAACAAAGCAAAAGGTAACGCTTTACACCTCCACAACATACTGTAAACTGGACAAATCTCCCCTACACGATCCCTCCTTACCTGAACATAAGTAGAATTAACTGTAAAAGTTTGACAACCCCCAGCCTTCCAACCCCAACTATCCGCCTTTCCCAGATCCAACTTCACCCCTTGTAACAACTGAACCAACTGTTCCACCAAAGACTTCTCCCAATCAAAAAAAGGATCTACGCCAGACAAACTGCCACACCCAAACACCATTAGACCAATACCCAAGCTCAGCCACCTTAGCATCTTTAGCCGAACAAATTGAGAACAATCTTGGGAATACTCCCTTCATAGCTCCACAACTTAACCAACTATCCTCCCAGAAGGAAATATCCTTTCCATTACCAACATTCCACTCAAAACCGTCTTCAAAACTCCTCCCCCAGCCCTCTGACGCCCACACCTCCTTCAAATCTTTCCACCAAAGGGAACTTCTCCTACTTGTGCCTTCCTCTCTCAAACTTCTCCAACCACCATATTTAGAATCAAGAATCTTCTTCCACAAACCTCCATTTTCCGATCCCAACCTCCAAATCCATTTACCTAAGAATGCCAAGTTAAACGTCCTTAAGTCGATAATACCTAGGCCTCCAATATCACGAGGCTCACACACCTTTTTCCAAGAGGCCCAAATGATCTTCTTTCCTTCAGAACCCCACCCCCAAAGGAAATTCCTTTGTATCTGAATTAACTTATCTGCCACCACTGAAGGCAGTCTGAATAATGACATAAAGAATAACGGGATTGAGGAGAGAACATACTTAATCAAACAAATCCTCCCTGCCATCGACAAACATTTGCCTTTCCACCTTGATAGTTTACCCTGAACTCTCATAACAACCCCATTCCAAAAATCTCCACGCTTGTGACAACCTCCTACCGGCAACCCCAAATAAATGAAAGGGGTTCCCATCACTTTGCAGTTAAGAATAGTCGCAAAGCACAAAAATAATCTCTGACTCAACCCCGTCCCTCCAATTCTAATTTTCAAGAAATTCACCTTAAGCCCAGAAGCAAGCTCGAAGCAAAGCAGAATCGCCTTAATATTAAAGACGTTTTTGGTGTTGGCTTCACAGAAGAATAAAGTATCATCAGCAAATTGTAGCATATTTACCTTCACCTTAGCTTTTCCAACCTCCAAATTGTCTATCAACTGTTTCTCTTCTGTCATCCTAGACACCCCGACCAACCCTTCTGCTACTATAAGAAAAAGAAACAGAGCAAGCGGATCACCTTGACGGAGTCCCTTCCTAGGAAAGAACTCCCTAGTAGGACTACCATTTACAAGCACTGAGACAGAAGCAGATTCAAAGCAACAATTTATCCACCGTATCCATTGAGCACAAAAACCCAACCTTTCTAGCATGTAGTAAATAAAATCCCAACTTACCGAATCATACGCCTTCTCGTAATCAACTTTAAAGAAAACACAACTCTTCCTTTTTCTTTTGTATTCTTCCAACACCTCATTTGCTACTAGTACACCATCCAATAGACCCCTTCCTTCAAGGAACGACAACTGCCTAATGTCAATAACTCTGTTAATCACCTTTTTCAAGCGTAGAGACAACGCTTTTGAGATAATTTTATACAAGCAACCAACTAAAGAAATAGGTCTAAACTCACCAAGTTGCTGAGGGTTTTCTACTTTTGGAACAAGGCATAGGAATGAAGCATTTGTACCTCTAGGCCATTGATTCTTAGATGTAAAATCCTTCACTGCTGACAACACATCCGCTTTTATAATATCCCAACTGAACTTTAAGAAACCAAAATTAAAACCATCAGGGTCAGGGCTCTTTGAACTATCACAATTCCATACCGCTGTCCTAATTTCTTCTTCAGAGAACTCACCGACCAACAACTCATTTTCTTCTGTCGAGATAGAATTGAACCTTACGTTATCCAATCTAACCTAACAAGCTTCATTCCTCACAAATTTATCCTCAAAGTAACCACATACCTTGTCCGTGATCACATCCTTATCCTCACACCACCTGCCATCAACAAACATCCCATGCAACCCATTCATCGCCTTTCTCCACTTAACCGAGGAGTGGAAGAATTTTGTATTAAGATCTCCTTGTTTCAGCCACTTTTGTCTTGCTTTTTGATACAAGACCGCCTCTTGTTTAAACATAGCATTATTAAGGGCAACTAGAAGAGACCTTTTTTCCTCCCTTTCCGACTCTTCTAACCCTCTTTCATCATCGCGCGCATCTAACTCGTTAATCCTCTTTTGCAACAACTCACTCGCAAGGTTGACATCCCCGAATACCTCTTTGTTCCAGACTTTTAAATCTACTTTAAGTTTTTTCAATTTTTCTTTAAAAATGTAAATCCCTCCTCCTAGAACGTTGTAGCTAGCCCATTTCATCCTCACAAAATCTTTAAACCTTCTGTTTCTTTGCCACACATCCAAACTCCTAAAAGGTCTCGGGCCCCAGTCAACAGACACTTCTTTAAGCACAACTGCACAGTGGTCAGAGATAGATCTGTTTAGAACAAACTGTTGGCCAAGCTTAGAGCCATTCTTTTGATACAAGAACCTTGTCGATTCTAGTCTTCACCATTCCATTAGGCTTATACCAAGTAAACTTCCTGCCTACCAGCGGAATATCAACCACTTCTGATTTTTCAATAAAATCATTGAAGCCTCTTATTTCTCTAGAATAGTCTGACTCCGAGATCAAACTCTTCCTCTCCTCTTGACGTCTAATTGAGTTAAAATCACCAATAATGCACCAAGCCTTTGACAGTTGGTTCAACCTATAGCTGTTGATCTCTTCCCATACCTCTTTCTTTTCCCGTAAGCTACCAGAGCAGTAAACATTCACAATTGTTACAGGTAAACCACTGCCAACCTTCCACAAACCTTCAATTATAGTGAAATTATTTCCATTAACAAAGCTAACCATCTAAAAAGACTTATTACTCCACATCATAAGGACCCCACCAACACTATTAATCGCTTTGTTTTCCACCCAATCAACTTCACTGTTCCCCCAAAGCAGGCAAAATTTCTCCCTACTGAACTCAGAACACTTCGTCTCTTGTAAACACACCATGTCCTCCTTTTCCTTACTAATCAGATCACTTAAATATTTTCTTTTCAAAGTGTCTCCCACCCCTCTAACATTAAAACTAATTATTTTCATCTACAACTGCTTTGTTCTCACCCCTTGTCGTCTTCTCCTTGCACCCATCGCTATTAGATAAAGCGCATAAACTATTGATAACTAAGTCTTCTCGCCCAGGATGAGAATACCCTGCTTCTTTACCAACACCCCAAACACTAGAAGCATCATTCTTGTCGTTTTTCACTCCAAAAATTCTATTACAATTTTCAATAGCACTATCTGACGTAAAAAGAGTAGCACTTCTCGCAGTAGGTTGCTGAACCATAAGAACTGCCTGATCCACCCTTACTTCCACCAGTCGTGAAACAAAAAGTCTTCAACTGCCGACCTACCCTTCTTCTGGTCCCGACACCTTTCTAGAAACAAAGAGTAAGGGGCTGTTAATTTGTTGTGCCCATATTGAATCTTGAGTGACTATCTAAACCCGTCCTCTCCAACAATAGCAAATCACTAGCATGACCCTCATTTTCTACCAAACCCAAACCCTGCTCTCGGTCCCTAACCCCGACTTGAACCGTCCCCCTAACCTCAGCCACCTTCGTAGTCGTTCCTTCCGAAGAGAAAACGACCCCTCAACCATGCTTCGGTGCAACCACCTCCAACTGAGAATTGTTCATTCCTCCTGACGCGATCTCCTTCGCACCAAAGTGTTCCTTCTCTCCAACACTTGGGCCAGTTGTATGCATGCGGAAACCCCATTTAACTCTAACTGATTCAAAGCACTTACTTCCTTACATCTGGGAAGTTGAGTGGAAACCTCCTCATTGAGAGAGAGAAAACTATGTGCCTTTTCAGACCCTCCCACACACTCGTTTTCACCATCAACAATAATTGGAGAATAAAATGCAGACATACCACTCTCCACTATTAGCCTAGCCTCCTGCACACGAGCCTCTCTCACATTAATGGCCACGCCAATTTCTTCTCTCTTCTCATTAAACATACTGCACTCCACTTCTTCATTACAAGATACCCATATTTTCGGTTAAGCTTTTAATGCTGACAGGTTGGGACCATGATAAACTCTTGGGAGTGACCAGTGGAGAATTAAATGCAGTATTTGCCACTTCATCATTAAAGACACCCACATTTTCGGCTAAGCTTTTATTAATGCTGCAGGTTGGGAGCATGATAAACTCTTGGAGTGGCCAACATCTTTTTCAACGCCTCTCAAACTCACTTGAGAGTCAACGACCCTGTAGCTTCCATGTACCTATCCAAATTGCATCCAACTTCCTTTCCAGAGAAGAAGAAGAAGCGTGAATCACTCCATGAAACCTAACAAAACCAAACCTCTGATTCCTTGCATTGAGCTTTCTAGAAATGAAGACATCTAGAACTCTTCCCCATGTTTGGAAAACTTTCCATAGATCTCTTTCGAAGAAATGGTCGGGTAAATTAGTGAAGAAGTACGAGAGATCCGCCATCGACTTGCACTCTACCTCACCTTCCTAAACATTCATTATTATTGTCATTCCTATATTTATTACAGTATTGACATGGTAATATTTAAGTGGAATAATTAACATTATTAATTTAAAATAAAAAAATTAGCATTAATATCGAAAATAATTCCCACCGTAAGTATCTATCGAAAATGATTAAGGAGGTGGAGAGAATTTGTAAATGAATCATGCTACTAATGGTGTGGCTAGGGGTTCTCATGTCTTGCTACTTGTGATGATATTTTCACTGGGAGTATGGAAGAGTTTATTGATGGTTTCTCTGCTTTTCTTAATATTCAGACTACTTTGATTGCTGAGTTTTATATGGAGTTATACATGTCATTAAAGAAGCTAAAAAGATGGGTCTTACTAGTTTATGACTTGAATGCGATTCTGTCTTGGTTTGTGTTACATTTAGTGTAATGTAGAAATTATTTTTTAAATTTGTAATTAACTTTTAAATTACATAATTTAATTTTTATTTTCATATTACATGATTAGCTTATGGATATCTAGAGAAGTTATGATGTGAATGTAACAACAAGAATACATGATTCTTTGACATTCTTAGGAGCAACTTGAGTTGGTCATAAATGGCACTTTACTTAGAATTGGATCAATGTTCTAATTCAAGAACTCACCAAGA
>Ga0123342_1008733_pt1 | contig 12561 bp, 2 predicted proteins | sample Turbeawhitnodule_FD_89960 | JGI IMG/M metagenome (GOLD analysis project Ga0123342, IMG submission 89960) | Root nodule microbial communities of legume samples collected from Mexico - Turtle bean Mexico white nodule | ecosystem: Host-associated > Plants > Roots > Nodule | place: Mexico: Nepantla...
GATGACATCCAATCCTGCAAGTAGATTCATTTAAGAGCTAAGCACTTCATTGGTCATAAAGATAAATTAAAATTCATATAATGTAATCAAGTATTTCAACATTCCCACTACTGATTTGTGTCATCACAACCATAGTTTAAAACACAATATGGTTAAATGTAAGTCAAAACTAGATATTGGAACCTGAAGGTACAAGACAAAATTCATCTTTTTGATTAGTTACTTGTAGCAAAATAGATAGGTAACACTCCTCAGGAAAGTCTCCTAATATATAGGAACAAGTTGAGTAGATATGACTCGATAAAATCTTCAGTTTAGTCCTGTACAATAATTCTCTGAACAGGCCTTTACTAGCAGTCCCAACATACCCTTAGTGTGCTGCCCTAGTAGTGGAGTTTCTCCGTGTTCTTCACACTACCACCACTTGTCATAGATGCTTGCATCCAATGATATTTCAAACACGAATTTATACACACATAAATTCTCAGAAATGATAAAAGTCACTCAGAATGAATAACATTCATAATTAACAATAAAATGTGATAGGTGTCTTTAACAAAACAAGTAAAACACCAACAAAAGTCAAATACAAGTTTCCTAGATTGGAATAATCAGTCATCATTTCCTAAATTCAAGTTCTCTTTATCATTTTCACCATTATTACATCTATAGATTTCAGTTTTTGAATTGAGCTCAAATCAATGCCTGTACTAATTATTAATTTTTTTTATAAAGTCAAGGACTTTAGAGAACTAAATTGAAGGTATTATTGTCTAAAGCAGATACAAAGCTTCAAGAAATGTCCTATTTTCAAACTTTAGAATCTGCAGTACTCAAAGTAACATTGTCATTAGCATTACCTTCGAGAACTGTTCCAAAGACAATGTTCTTGTTATTGAGCTGGGGGGCAAGGCCCGGGTCCAGTGGTGAAATTGTCCTAATTATCTTGTGAAATTGCACTAGAATAGTAAAAATCTCATTTATAGAACACAAAATAATTCCTTAGATCTTTATCTTCCCTCTAGCAAGGTAGATATTCTCTTCATAGGGACCAACAACAATCTAAAAGGAAATCCTTGCATAGTACATTCATATGAAGGAATTCATTCTGATAGAATAGATCACTAATTATAAAAAGATTCGAAAAGCACAAATACTTCTCCAATTCTTTGAAGCTACTTTTCATAAAATTTGTGACATATTAGTCATTCTTCTCTTCAAAATGTCCAAAGAAGAATCATCTAGTGGTACTACACATATATTCGAGTATTGACATTAAATTGATGACTCTCTCGTCTATCTAGACCAAATATATATGTAATAAGATGTTAGGTTTAGAAGGATTTCAAAAAATTCACAAAAGTTAGTTCAAAATGAGATATAGATAAATTATCTACTTACTAGTGTGTACTACTTCAAAAAGTTCTCTAAAACACTTTTGTAAAACTTATGCAAGGATAGATGGGACAAGTAATATAAGCATGTAATACAGAGTATAATGAAAATTTGTTTTATGTTGATTCACTTGACCTAAGCTACATTTAGTAATAAGAACATAGTGCGGTGAGTACAATATTAATTATACACATCCCTTTTTCTTAAGCAAAAATTCATACTTAACCTTGTCCTAGAAGGGTACAAAAGAATAGAGAATGAACTTGAGAGAGTAAATTTTCCTATCTTAGGATCTCATATTTATAATAACTTTGTAGATTTCAAACACAATGTATGAGAGGGAAGAGAAGAGAAAAAGAAAGATCATATCTAGGAATTGCCCAAAGCACACAACAACTTTTCAATACATTCTATTTAAGACAACTTATTCTAACAAATGGAAAAGAAGATAGAATTTATGGAGGGTGGATGATGCTGAACGAAGAGTAAATATAAAGAATAAAAAATAAGAGGACTTACATTGGAACTAGAGGTGGTTGCTCACACAGAGGTGGGACAGCAATGCCCCAGCGCTGGAACCAAAGGAAGTTGTAGACGAATGGAGTCTGTGAACCCTAGGAGGCCTTGGGTGGGGTGCTTGAGCCTGAGAAAAAATTATAGTGTGTTTGGATGAGGCATTTTAAGAGGGTAATTCATTTTTTTAAAGAATTTGAAATGCTTATATGACAAATCTGTTGTTTAGGTAAGAAATTTTGAAAGAAATTGAAATTCTATAATTTCCTTAAAGCGATTGAATTATTTAAAATTAAAGAATTTCAAATTCCACCAAAAAGTAAGAATTTGAAATTCCTAATATTCTCAAATTCATATTTTTTGGTATTTGTAGATTGGGTCGACCTAGGCTTGGGTTGATTCCACTCAAAATAGGCATGGGTAGACTTGGCTCGACCTAATTGAACATGGGTCAACCTCAACTCGGATGAACGTGGACCCTCCTCGACTCAAGTGAATGCGGGTTTGCCCTAACTCAGCTCAACATTTGCCTAGGTCAACTTGGATTGACTGAACTTGCCCAGGCTGACTTAACTCAATTGGGCCTAGACAGACTCAGCTTAACCTGGTCTTGATCGGGCTAGGCACTACATGGTCTTGATCAGACTAGGATCAACTTAAGCCAAGCCTAACTTGGCTAAACGTGGGTTGGCCTCAACTTGAATGAACATGGACACACCCTGACTCGACTAAATGCGGGCTTGTCCCGACTTGGCTTAAACTGGGTTTGGGTTGACTCAGCTTGACCAGGGTTCGGGCCTACTCGACTTGGGCCTAGACTGAGTCAAAATGGGTGGACTCTAACTTTGGCTGACTCGACCTAATCTTGCATGAGCTTGACACGCTATTTTACTTGGTTCTGACTTGATTTAACATTGCTTAACTTGAAAATAATTCGTTTAATGTAAATTGAGAAAAAGTTTTGCAAATATAAAATGAAAAAATCTTGAAGAACTTTGGAAAAAAAAACATCAATCACGATCTACTACATAATATTATCAATATTGATATTTTTTAATTTTTAACAATTATTTTATATTTAAATAATTTTTTGAATTTGGTGATAATTGGAATACTTTATCCAAATAAGAAAATTTAAATTCACTAAATTTAAATTGCCTCATCCAAACAAAACATTTGAAAAATGAAACAATTTGAAATGATATCAATTCAAATTCAATATATTTGAATGTCTTAAAAATTGTGAAATTCCCTATTCAAACACAAGGTTAAGGTTTTCTTTACCTCGGATTGAACTGAGATGGAGCTTCTTCATTCTTATGAAGACCAAAGCCATACGGTTCACAATTTCTGCCATGGCCACTCCAAGCCACCACTCTGCCCAACACGACCGCTATAAGCCGCCATGCAAAACCCGATTTTCCACTGTCATGTGGTGGTGGCCAGCAAAATGTCCGCACCAAAATCGTCCATGATCATTTTTTGATAACACTGCTAAAAATCATCACCAGACACTGAAAAACTTGTACAAAAGATAAAGATGATGACTGCTTACCTTAAGATTTTGATAAATACACGAGACCCAAAATGTATAGTGTTACCTGAAACTCTAAACAAAAGCCCAGGGCATACAAGGATTTCCTTTCCAGTGCAGGTGTCTCTCAAAGGATTTTAACTAAGAGCACAGTTGCGTTGCTCTTGACTGCTGGAACAAATTTCAGAAAATTGAACTGACCCAGTAAAAAGCACAGACCTGCAAAATTCAGATTTGAATATCAGCCAATATAAATTCCATGATAATTGACAGACTCAGTTGATAGTTAACATCGTTAATTATTTTACTGCAAACAGTTTCTTTGTTGTGTAAAAAATCCAATTTTCAAGATCATATAGCATACTAATTATGCTACAATATTTAGTTCAGAAGGGAAACTAAAGAAGCTGAGCAAAACTAAAAGCCTTGTGAATGTATTCTCTTAATACTGTCAACAAACTTATACCAAGAAGAGGGATTTTGTTCATATAAAGTACAATATGAAAGAGAGTAACCAAAAAAAAGAGTTCAGAAGGGATGAAGTATACTAAAATATGAGAATCAAATTTTCAAGAAACCAAAATAATGATACTGGAGGAATGTAATACAAACCGTATATGAATATCACATCTGGATGAGTAACAGAACTGTTGGTTCAGCCACATCAACACATTCTGGAAAAGAAAAAGCATAATGCGATCAACCAAAATTTCTTCTCATTTTGTACCTCAAATGAATTATTTTTCTCCTAGCAATAATCAATAACTCATTCAATCTTTTGGTTCCTCCATATGAATTAAAAGAAACCAGTCCCCTGGCTTGTATGTCCCTCAAAAGTTTTTCACTTTGAGTATGATAATTTCCAGCACAGAGAGAATCAATAAGAACAATGTACATAGAGGTATTAGGCCAAAGATTTCTTTGTTTCATCTCTTCATAAAGTTTAAAAGCGGCTTCAATATCTCCATTAGCACAAAGGCCAGATATAAGAACATTATACGCAACAACATCAAGCTTCAAATGACAATGTTCCATCGTGCTCCTCAATTCTAAAGCTTTTGCAACATTAGCTTCTTTGCAATAGACGTGCATTAATGTAGTGAAAGTAGCAACAGTTGGAATGACTTGCATCTCAAGCATCAAATCAAGAACCCAAATAGCATTTTCTGTTTTCTTTGAATGTGCAAGCCCTCTAACAGTAGCACTCATTGCAACATAGTGGGAGCTGACACCATGTGTTTTCATTTCATCTTGAACTTTCAATGCTCCTTTTATGTTCCCAAGTCTACACATACCATTGATTAAAGTAATATATTGTTTACTCGTAGGAACAGAACCACTTTCCAACAAGGCTTGCAAAACATGATGAGCTTTATCAAAATCACTAGTTCTAATGAGTCCATTAAAAAGGGCATTGTATGTATCTACATTAGGAATTATTGTAAACTGATTCATGTGATTTAACAGATCATAGGCCATTTTCATCTCATTCCTTTCACAGAACTTGGACATAAGAATGTTAAATGTAGAGCAATCCGTTATGAAACCTTTAAGTGTTATCCATCTTAAAATTTTAATAGCAACATCAAATGATTTGGACCTACAATATCCAAGAATAAGAGAGTTCCATGAATACTTATCTGGTAGAAAACCGTTTCTGATCATGTCTTTGTATAACATTAAACATCTTGTCATTGCATTCCTCTTTGCATGTGCATGTAGAAGGATGTTGTAAGTAGCCAAATTGAAGCATACATTTTTACTCTTCATTGTTGAAAGAATATCATTGACCTCCGACGTTCTCCCTCTCCTTAAGTATTGATCTATAATCACATTGAATGCTATAGTATCAGGCTCCACTCCTTTGCTTAGCATTTCTTCAAAAATAAACAAAGCTGCTCTTGAATGTCCATGCTTAAGAAGACCATAGACTAAGCTGGTGTACACGGCAGGATTTGGAGATAATAATCTTTTTTCAATTGCCTTTCCTGACAAAAGGAGTGCTGCAACTATTTTACCCTTCTTGCATAGCCCCGTAATAAGATTAGTGTATGTAAAATTGTCAGGCAGAAAATCATTTGTAACCATCTCATCAATAAGGGCAACTGCATCGGATAAATTTCCTGATCTACAAGTAGAAGTAAGCATTGTGTTGAAGATAACATTATCGACAGCATTAGGAACAGAACAAAATCTATGGAAAAGCTTCCAGGCTTCATTAATATGTCCACTTATGCAAAGTGCTTTCAATAAACTCCCATACGTGAATTGACTGGGCAAATGACCTAACCAATTCATTTTATCAAACATATAAAAAGCTTTTAACGCATCACCAGAATTTCCGTAACTATTTATAACACAATCAAAAGTAATAGAGTTAGGATCAAGACCAATTCTGTTCATGTGTTCCATAAAATACTCAGCCTCTTCAAGTCTTCCACATCTACAGAAAGCGGCAATCAACACATTACATGTAAAGTGATCAGCAGCATAACCACTATGATTCATAATTGCATAAGCATTTAATGCCTCTTTTAAGTATCCCATTTTGCAATAATTGTATATTAATGTTGAATACAAAATGCTATTTGGCACAAGTCCAGTCTTATACATCTTACACATAATCTCCTTTGCATTATTTATCTTCCCCACCCTGAAAAATCCATTTATGAGCACCGAAAATGTAACAACATCAGGACTAACAGAATTTTTTAACATATCATCCAACAATTGCACAGCTTCTTCAAGCCTGCCATTCTTGCACAATCCATCAATCATTGCTGAGTAACTAATGTGACCAACTCCCACCCCATCCATCCTCATTCTCTCAAGAATACTAGAAACCAATCCAAATTCAGCATGCTTGGATAGCCCATTCAAAAGAGCTCCATATGTAACTTCATTAGGTCTTAAACCACATGATACCATAACATCCATCAGTCTCAATGCCTCCCCATTGTTGCCTGTCCTACAGTGCCCAGCAATCAAAGTATTGTAAGTGACAATGTTGGGTAACAAATTAAATGATGACATCTCATCAAAAACTTTTGCAGCAACTGCAATTTTCCCCTCCTTAACAAATCCATTAATAAGAGAATTATAAGTTATCTCATTAGGATACACCATATTTCTTCTCATCCTTTTCAACAGTAAATAACCTTTTGCACTCCTGCCTTCCTTGCACAAATTCCCTATCAAAACATTATATGTACAAACATCTGCCGCAATACCCTTAGATGTCATGGAGTCAATCAACTTAGATGCTGCTTTGTACCTTCCTTTCTTGCAATACCAATTAAGCAAGGTATTGTATGTGGCGGCAGTCGGATAAACACCACTTTCTTCCATTTTCCTCAAGAGAAAGCCAGCACTTTTAAACTTCCCCCGTTGGCACAATGCATTCAACAATATGTTGAATGTAGCAACATTAGGACAAATCCCTTTGGTAAGCATCTCTTTGAAAAAGGACCAAAACATATCAACTTTCTGCTCCTTTACAAGGGAACCTAACACCATGTTACAAGTATATACAGACGGCTTCAGTCCCCGAAACCCCATTAAGTAGAAAGTCTGCACAGCATCTCCAACCATCTTGTCCCTTAAACAAACCCTAATCAGGAGGTCAAAAACAGCTGGGTTTGAGTTGCAAATGGGGTATGTCTCCATCAAAGCACAAAAGACAGAGTTCAAACCAATAGGCAGTTGTAGCATATGCTTTAAGGTTGTTTTGGCAAAGTTGTACATTCTAGCTCTAACAAGTATGTGGGTAGTAGTGCAGATAATATGAGTAACATGTTTGAGCTCTAAATTGCGTTGCTTTATGACCCAATTGAGAAATTTCAGAGCCAACCTTCCATGAACAGGCCTAAGGGAAGACAATCTATATTTCATACAGTTCAGTGACTCCCAACGGTGTACTGTGAGAAAAGTGTATATACTCTTTTCCATATCCAGAACCATCCAATGATTCGAAAGGTACAAACTTTATACTGAAAATCAGAAACAGAGAGGGAAGGACATCGTGGGTTTAGAGATGGAGAGTAACAAGTAAAAGCAAGAAGTTAGAAGGAACAAGGGTTTACCTTGAATCACAATAAAACGAAATATTGAAGGATGACTACCGTCTTCCATATTATTCCAGGATTGAAAGTGGTAAGAGATGACCCGTTAAAGACCCGACCCAGAAGTGAGCTTTGAACTGTTGTAACCCAAATAAATGATAATTTTATCCAGCTCCGCGCAAAAGTCTGGAAATAATTCAACCGCCACCACCCCGCGACCTAACCGCAAATCACCGCCGTTCAGAGAAGACGCGCCACCTCCGCGCATTACACAGAATTTATTTCATTTAATATTCCCCAAACCGTTTTGGATTAAAACGAAAACCCTGTTAAATTCGTCAGTTCAAAATGACTCGCGAATTTGACCGACTTTACTGGGTTCATTCCGAGTCTACCGAGTTTATTCAAAACCTAATCTACTACCGAGTTAACTCGGTAAGAATATGTGAAGACGGACGAGTCAACGCGAGTTTGACAACATAGTAAGAGCATTTTTCATTTTCTTCTAACGTTTTTTTAAAATTACTTATATTATATTAAAAAAAAGGGGCCGTTGTTTAAGTCTTCAAGAGGAATTATTAAGGTCAAATGTGTGAGATATGAGGTGAATTATTACTCTTGTTGAAGAATAGTAGCGTCTAGGATACAAATGATAATGAAAATTATACAAAGACAATAACCACCTGGAAGATAAATATAGAAAGAAAAATAAAAAAAAATCACACACTTAGATAAGGTGGTTTAATTGATATATTAATAAAATTTAAATTATATTCACATAATAATTCGTTACTGTATAGGGATTACAACCTATGTAACACAGACACTGATACGACACGGACACAGACACGAAGATACTTATAATATCTAAACATGGGGACACGGATCTATATATTATATAATTATAAATTATATAAATTGACAATAAAGATTTATGTGCACAAGTATGTTTCAGATTATTTTTTGGAGCAGAAAGATTTTTTTGTTGGAGATCCCACATCCTCACCCCATGAGCTGGTTTTATGGGGTTGAGTTAGGCTTAAAGTCCACTTCGTAATATGGTATCAGAGCCATTTTCGAGCCTATCCTAGCGAGTATTTGTTGGGCCTATCGTGCCACCCGCTATCGGACCACCCATAATATATAGTCCCACGCACGAGCTTCTATCTATCACTCTCGGCCTGAGGGGGTGTGTTGGAGATCCCACATCGACTAGAGATTAGAGTCTTTCATTGTATATAAGTGGGTGCAAACCTCAACCCTATGAGCCGGTTTTATGGGGTTGTGTTAGAACCGTATTATAATTGTGAGAAATTCAACAAATTCTTTTTGAATTGGACACTTCATGGATACGTGTCCTACAAGTGTCATACGAGTGTTGGTGTCTGATACGTAACTTTAATATAAAGTAAACATTAAGATTTTTATTTATAGAATAAAATATATATAACTATCTTTCATCAAACATATCTAAACTAATGGAAAAGACACATGAAAAATATTTATGGTTAATAAGTTGGAATATCCCCTAGACAATTTCTAAATGAATCAATTCTAAGTAAACGTTAAAAAACTAGATGATCTACTCAGAATGATCCTATGAGCTTATAAGGATCTCAAAAAGCTTTGTTCTATCAAATTTCAACATACCATTTACTTGATTTTGTTTTTATGCTTAAATAAAAAAAGTATAAAGCATATTTTTATGAGCATCAAATCCTATGAGGCACAAGTCTCTTATTCAATTTAGCATGATTGAACAAATGTAAGTGACTTGCTTATGTTCTTTGTTTGATAATTTCTTGTTTGGACAGGTGATAAGTATACTTCGTCTAACAAATAAATGCAAGTCTTTAGCATTTCATGGTACACATAAAGCTTATAAATGTTTATTGTATATTTACCGTGAATGTTTGTTTCTTCATTACTTTAAGAGGATCTTGCAATATTTTGTCAACATCAAGATCTCTTGAAGTGTGTGATTAAAACTACTTCACACAAATAACTTTTATGGAAAAGATGGAATGTCAATGCTATTGAGCCAGCCAGTTATGTCATGCCCTTTGCTTTTCACTAAAGAAGAAAGAAGCTACTTGCCAAGGTCTAACAAACCTTACCATGTTTAAAATGAGTTGTGCAAATAAGACACACACATTTAATGCTAAGTCAAGAACATTTAATGTGTCCCTAAACTCCAAGTGGGGACAAACATATGAAGAAGAAGAAGAAAAATTCAATTTATCTCATAACGACTCCAAAGGATTTTCAACTACTATTTTCTTCTCTACTCTATGTAAAGAAGATCTTTGTGAAGAAGGAAGGTTAACAAACCTCTTACAACAAGAATGAGATCAAGCTATTGTAATCTTAAACAATTTGTAGTCTTGTATTTGTGAGAAAAAATATTGTTTGTGTTCCAAAGCTATTTAAAATAGTGCATAAACTTTGTATTCATCTTAAGACGTAACTTTTCTTTCTCCTGTGATCTTTTATATCACTTTCTTTGCAAATCTCTATGTTTTAGCTAGATGTTGCTACATTCCAAATAACACTTAGTCTTAACCCAAAGTAGTTGTATTACAAACAATACTCAATGGTTTAACCCAAAGTGATTGTGTTCTAAATAATATTTGTCTTATCCAGAAGACTATTGTCAAAAGCATGTCCAATCTTATACAAGAGTGATTGTGTTCCAAAAAATATTTAGTTGTGTCCCAAATAATACTCATGTTTAACTAGAAGTGGTTAAGTCTAAATAATACTTGATTTGTATCTTGTAGTGTCAATTTGCCATGGTGATCTTGATCAAGAACTAGATGTAATTTGGGTTATCAAAATAACCAACGTAAAAATATCTTGTGTAAATATTTGTATCTCTTATCCCTTTTATATTGTATGTCATTAACCTGCATCTTACCTAATAGAGTTTTGAGAAAAAAGTTGAATAGCATGTTTGAAAGTGTGTCTGTAAAACGCTACTTCATTAGATGAAACTTTGCAAAAAAAAAAAAGTTGAAAAGTTTTAATATAGAACTTAACCTACCATTCTTATGTATTTGACATGTTCTCACACTCAATATTAGAGCTTAGCCTCTTAGAAGGTTGAACGCATTACAATGTCTAAAGATAAAGATCCAATGACAAGATTTCGAATAGAATTGACACAAAAGTTGGGAATTTAGGGTTAGGGATTGGGATAAATTAAAACAAAAAATTAGAAATTGAAAATGTTAAAGCGAAAACTTAAATAAAGGAAGGCACCACAAATAAAGTTTGACACGTTTTTGGATGATCGTCACAAGAATTAGTATGACTAAAAGGTACAAGGAAGAGCCCTAGCAAAGATATTTTCGCTATTATTTTGGCAAAATAATCATCCCTTATTTTCAATTCCAAAAGGGCATATACACAAATTTAGTTGTAGGTATTGACTAGTTTGTAAGGAAATAAAAAAAATACAATCTTTATATTCCAAGAAAGGATAATTTGTCCCAATGGTTAAGTTAACACAATCTAACTAGTTTTGGGTTCAAATCTTAACTCAAAGCAAATATTAATAATTTTATTTTAGTACTCCAAGCATATTATATATGTAATCAACTTAGTCTTTTCAAGGTGAGGAACCTTCATTCCTCCCTCTCGTCATTCGGGTCCACTTAAGTCTTGAATTAGGTCTTGGTTATGATCTTCCTCACTATGTCCTTGGTGTTTTATGTCCACATCATTATACACATGAAAATATATCAAGAATGACAATAATATAATATTTCCTTCTTTGAGTTTGTCCCAATATAAATATATTGAAATATCAAGCCAAGGACTATCAAGAACAGGAAAAATAGTGTATAAGGTCTTTAAACCCCAAATTATCCCATTAACCCTCCCTCGGGTGTTTCTCTTACTAAAAGATCCTTAATAAAACATTTAGGCACACAATCTTTTTTTCTTTAAAAAAAAATAATCATTTTTTTTTAAAATACCCATTAGTGCTAAAATTTGTGCCAATAACAAAAATTTCATAATCATATGGATATATTTCTTTCAAAAATTCAAGACCAAATAATTTTTGTTTCGAGAGTAGAAATCAACACATGTCTTGTACATAAAGCATAAACCACAATATTTCCTTTTCCATTTTAATGATTTATGACATACGAAAATCATTCTAAAAATTCAACCCATTGTCATGTCTTTTATTTATTTTTCTTTGATCTTTTAAGTACTTTAAAGACTCACGATCATTATGAATCACAAGTTATTTAGATAAAATATAGTGTTGTCAAGTTTGTGATGTTTTCACTAAGACATACAATTTCTTATCACAAGTGGGATAGTTTAGGATGACCACATTTAACTTCTCACTAGAATAAGCAATTGGATTACCTTCTTGAATCAAAACAATTCTCATACCCACATTATGCATCACATTCAATTTTTAAAAAAATACAAATTTTTATAATGCTAGAATGGGGGCATTAGTCAACTCATATTTAAGGGAAACAAAGACTTTTTTTCTTGTTTTTCTTCCCATTTAAACCCAAAGTGTTAAAATTCTTTACAAATCTTCTGTTGAAACTATTTAGGCCACGGAAGCTCCTAACCTCACTCAAATTTTTAGGGATAGATTATTCTTGGATAGCCTTCTTTTTCATAATCTACTTAAACCCATTTGACACTCACTACAAAATCCAAGGATGCAATTTGTTCGATGCAAAATATGTATTTCTCAATATTAGCTTACAACTTTTCCTTTCAAAGCATAGTCAAAACAACACACAAATATTCCACATGCAATTATAGACTAGTGTTATACATCAAGATGTCATCAAAATACACCACAACAATTTTGCATAAAAATTCTCTCAAGATATGGTTCATTAACTCATAAAAGTGCTTAAGGTATTAGTTATCCCAAGTGGCATCACAAGCCATTTCTTACAATCCATATTTTTGCTTTAAAGGGAATTTCCAATCATCCCCCCCCCCCCCTAATTGTAACCACTTTGTAAGTCTATTTTTGATAATATACAAGTATCATACATTTAATAAAATAAATAA
>Ga0123342_1008734_pt1 | contig 12557 bp, 10 predicted proteins | sample Turbeawhitnodule_FD_89960 | JGI IMG/M metagenome (GOLD analysis project Ga0123342, IMG submission 89960) | Root nodule microbial communities of legume samples collected from Mexico - Turtle bean Mexico white nodule | ecosystem: Host-associated > Plants > Roots > Nodule | place: Mexico: Nepantla...
GCATGAGGTCTATATCCATGAAAGTGGGGTTGAGGTCTCCTTCTTCTATGTTCCTCTTCACGGCCATGATCATTGGAAGAGCCTCTAGATGAAGGTCTATGAAAATGACGCTCTCCATGGATAGAATGAGAGGACCTAGCTTGCTTCATTTCAGTGCTTTGCAATTTTTCCTCCAACCGTCTAATAGCTTCATCTTGGAGTGTGATGGTTCGCTTTGCCTCTTTTAATTCACCAAGAACAGAAGCTTTACTAGGAGAGTGCTGTTTGTAAGCATCACTTCTGGAATATGAAGCCATTTATAAAAGAAAACAGCAAACAATGTTAAGAAATCAAGGTTAGCAAAAAGAAATTGGAGCAAGATGCCGAAGTGAAGTGTCACTTAAAATAACTCCAAAGAAAGAATACTCCTCTTTACCAATCTGATCTTGAGGGTTTAGGGTTTAGTATCCTCAAATGAAAGATGTCAAAGCAAGAGCACACAATCAGTCACATTGTCTTTGGAATGTGACTTTATTTTACATATTCTCACTCCTTTATTTAATATCCATACCTCCTACAACTATACAAGAGTAATTCAAATGATGCTCTTTTATTTAATGCTTGGCTTTGCCCCTCATGGGATGGACTTGGGCTTGTTGGGCTTTGGCCTTCTTGGGCTTGGGCTTGGGCCTCATCTTTTGAAAAGACTAATAAGAAGAACTTTAAATGATTTGACCCTTGTCCATTTTTCCTATTAACAACATCTTTTTTATTCTCATCATGATTCCTCAACCTCTACATATTGAATGTATGTGGTTTGATTATTAGCATCAAGGGCGACAAGGTCCTTAAGACTCCTATCTTTTTCTCATGATGAATAGATCTAGTTTAAAATGCAGTGGATCAACAAGGTCCTTGAGCTGAATTAGTTCACCTTGGGCTTGAGTCGACTCAGTCCAATTTGGGCCTTCGTCAATTTGGTCCAAAGTGGATCTAGGATGACATAGCTTGACTTGGGCTCGACTCGAGTCAACGTGGACCAGGGTTGACTCAAGATGACCTAGACTTGGCTCAAATTGGCCAACCTAGGCCTCGCTAACTTAGCATGACTTAGACTCCACCTGAAACGTTCTGACTTGGACTCTACACGTTATGGGTTTTCCCCTACCTAGCCTGACGTGGCCCCAACTTAGCTTGACCTAGACCCATCTTGACTCGATGTGATATGTGCTCAACTTGACCTAGGCCTAAAACAACTAAATGACCTAATTTTGGCCCAACCTAACTTAACTTTGCTCTAACTTGGCTAGAATGACCTAGATATAGTCTAACCTATCTTAAGCTCAACCTAACTTAAGGTTAATTTTTGCCCAAACCATCTTGAGTTTGGTCTGGTCTTGCCCAGTTTGACTTTGGCATGTTCAGTTGAACTTGTCCTAGGCCTGACCTAACCCAACCCTGCATGTCTTGGATCCAACTTGATTAGATTTTTTTTAAAATAAAAGCTTTTATGTTAGGCATCACTATGCAACTTGACATCTCAATTATACTGTCACCTCAAGTAACAACAATCATTTGTCATCACATGAAAAATAAGTATTATTAAAAAAGAAAAAAGAAAGAAAATACAAAAAAATATGGGGGGATTAGACCAAAACTCATATGTTAACAAAAACGATATAGAGGATTATACCTATTCATAAAGAATTTTAAGAACATACTAGATGGTAGCCTATTATACCAAAGAAAATATTCTCTATGAATAAATCCTAAATTAGCAAACTTATCAGCACACGCATTCCCTTCACGAAAAAATTGAGTAACCCTAAACCTGATTTTCCCACAGTAATTAAGACAGTATTTCATCGATTACGAAACATCTAAGGAACATTGGTCCTAGCAGTAAACGCAACACAAACCAAAGCAGAATCACATTTTAGCCAGACATTAGTAAGCCCCATCTTTTGAGCTTCCTCCATAGCATGTATAACCCCATAAAACTCAGCAACCAGAGCAGTCTGAACTTCAAGAAACATAAAGAAAGCTCTAATAAATTCCTACATACTCCCACGGAAAATACCTCCACAAGTAGCAAGATCAGGATATCCCCTTTCAGCCCCATTAGTGTTAGTTTTAACCCAACCTGGTGAAGGAAATTCTCATCTAACAGGAAGAGAACAAAAAACTTTACCAGTACAAGTATTAATACCAAAAAACTTGATCACGTTGATATCCAACATATCATTCTTCATTAAAACTTTTTTCCATAAGCTGAGCTCACCTAACATCAATCATATCTTACTTGGGTCTATCTCAACCTAACTTTACATAATTTAAGCGGTTAGACTCACCTTGATTTTGGATTTTCAAAATTTAAAATATCATCCAATCTATATTTAATCATAATCTAATTAATGGATATAACTTAAAATCTAAAAGCATGAATTTAATTTTGAGGTAAATTGATTAAAATAAATTTAAAATAGTTTGAATTTAATAATTATGAATAAAATTTAAAGATTTGAGTAATGTGGATTTGCTCGTAATATCAAACACAATGTGGAATTAAGAGTGTATGTATTATGTTCATCATTGAAATTATTTTATTCATAGATAGAGGTAAAATATCATTTCTATAAGTTATATGTAGTGAACTTTAGCTTCAACAATCTAGATATACTTCATAATAAGCAAATTGCTAATATTTCGTATTATTAGACAACATTTTTTCTTGATATGTACACTTTGTAAAATTATTACATTAGTTTGTTGTTTTATGAATTTTCTTGAGGGAAATAAAACAATGGATAACCTATCAAAACAATTGACTTTACATTGGTTATAGCAATAATCAATTTTAGAAGTAACTTTTTATAACGTGTAAAAAGTTATTTGAAAGTTTTCTAGATCAATTATAGACCATAAAAAATATATTAAAAAAATAGCATTTAAAATCGATTAGAGCTTATAAACAATATAGTGTTAGCTTTTTGGATTAGTTTTAGCCTATAATCTATCTTAATTGAGAGACTAGAAGTTTAGATGCAATTATGTATACACTCTTCCAAGATACATAGATAATAACTTAAATAAATTAATAAATTTGTAAAAAAAAAGTCTAAAGATATGAGAAAAATAATTTAAAATAGTATAGCAATTTCCTCAACACCTACCTGGACAAAGGTTTTATTTATAAATAAATTTATGTATATGCATCATTTGTATTTAGATGGATTTTAAAATTGCTTGTAAAATATGTTTCCATCTAAAAAAACATACAAATTATTACAAGAAAATTATTAAATAAAAACCAATTTGATAGCAAAAAATCTTGGTTGCTAATTAGACACCAATTTAGAAACCATTTAACAATAATAAAAACTAATTTAGAAAACAAAATTTTTTTAGTATCTAAAATGATTTCTAATTTAGTCACTGTACCAACTAATTATTTTTTTATCTAAAAATTGGTTTCTATTTTATGATTTTCTTGTAGTGTAATTTAGATACCAATAATTTGTTTAGTCTAAAATTGTTTCTAATTTAGTCACTATAGCAACTAATTATTTTTTGTCTCTAAAATTGATTTCTAATTAATTATTTTCTTATAGTCAAATGGATGATATAAGTTATATTTTAAATTATAACGAATTGGATAAAAAAAATTCATTAATACATTTTTATTCTTTAAAAACTAATTAACATTTGTGTCTATCTCAATTCATTTGATAAAAAAAAAAATCAAATTTATAAATTAACCATTTTTTTCATGGACCAATATTCAATCCATCCCTAAAAATTAAAATATTTAAAATATGATTGTAAAATTATATTTTAAGCCAGATTTAAAAATATTTTGGATGAAAATTTAAATGTATATTTTTGGAAATTTTAGAAAAGTAAATTTAAGAATGACTTAATTATATATAAATTTTTTAGTAAATTAATTTTGAATCATCAAATAATGACGAAAGAATTCATGGAATTTTGAAAAATAATATATGAATAGCTAATTATCTATAAGATTAAATGGATAAATTTGATCTGATATATATTTTTTATATTTTAATAATAAATATATTTAATGAATTTTCTTATAGATATGTTATGATACAAATACATTATTTTCCCACTGTCAATACCAATAAATGTCTCATCATTATAAGCTAAAAACCAGCAGTATGTTATCTTATGTAATGAAACAATTTTTTGGAAGAGTGGTCCTTGATTTGTAAATTTATATTTATATACCAAAGAGATAATTAGGACACATAATCAAGTGACTCGAGTAAATATTCATTAAGAGATTGCAAATACAATAAAATCAATGTAGTACTATTAATTACATATTTGTTAGTGTTCCAAACAAAATTTAAGTTAGTTAAGCCTTGAAGAGCCTTAAAATTACACTTCATTCAAATAAACTTTGGAAGAGAAACAACAAGAGAATATCTCCACTAAATATAGAAAGATGTAACTTCTTATCATTTTGTAAGAACATATTATTACCAAACCCTAATAACTTATCACATTTTATATATTTATACACTTTGCACCTCATATTATTATTAAACCCAGTCTTATCTGTTTTTTTTTCTCAACAAAAATTAAGAAAATTAAACGAGATTCTTTAGAAATTTCTCAATCCTTATATATACAATTTCCTAATTTAAGAGTCAAAAGATCAAAGCAAAACACCCAATCTCATCTTTTAATACCATACAATACAATTTTTTTATTTTTGAGATGTTTTAATAGTATAGATTATCTCTATGATGAATGTATTATAACAGTTCGAATAGATTTTTTTTATCAGAGTTATTACATGTTTTTTTTAATTATTATAGGAAAATGTGTTAGTTAAAGTTGATGTGTGTTAATTGAGAAAGACACATTTTTTTATCCGATACAATTATTACATGTTCTTTTTAGTTGTTATAGGAAAATATGTTAGTTAAAGTTAATGTTTGTTAATTGAGAAAGATAACTTTTTTATATGGGTTGAAACATCCCTTCCCTTAAATATACTCTAGTTAATTTATTTATTATTTATTGATAATAAAAAAATATTTTATTTTATAAAAGTTGAAAATTTAGTTTTGGATCCTGAAAATTAATATTTTCAACTCAATTTTGTATGGAACTCAATTAATGTGTTGAAAGTATATGGGTATTATTTTGGGTGAAATTCATAAAATGCAATAATTTGAGGCACCATGTCCTAGACAGTAGATGGTTCCTTGGGCAATGTTAGTAACAAAGTCAATATCCCATGATGTTAAGGATAGGTACCCGACCGACATTTTAGGCCAATGAGAAGTACCACAACTAACAAATTTTCTCTCAGGAAGCAAGATCCTTATATATCCATTACAACTTGCTTTCACTTATATTTGTCACAATAAACCCTAATTTTGGAAACCAGAAACTCACGTGAATCCGATCTTGTTCACAATTATTTCTAGTGTTGAAATTAAATCGTGTTGTAGTCTACATGAAATAGACATAACACTTTTATATGAAGGGATGTATTATCAGTTATTTAGGTCTATGAATGTAACAACTTCCCATCATATATTACTATATACAAATTGAATATTTTATATATAAAGATTTCTAATGTAATATTTTTCACATACAATGTATTAAAATTATATTATTTATAAATATATTTTTTAAACTTGAAAGGAAAACAATAATATTAGCAATAATAATAAGTATTAATTTCAAAATAATAATAATAATAATTAATTTTAAAGTAATAATAATAAGTATTGATTTTAAAGGAATAATAATAATAAGTATTAATTTTAAAATAATAATAATAATAAGTACTAATTTTAAAATAAAAAATAAAAAATAATTAATATATATATATATAAAATAACAACATAAAAAGGTAGAACATAAGACGCTTATTCAAATAGATAACCATAGTGAAGGAAAAAAAATCTACTGCAATGAATATAGAAAAAAAAAAAAAAAAGAGAGAGAGAGAGAGAAAAGAAGTCTGTTAGTGGCATGTTAACTAGTGCAGTGCACTAACAAAAGAGAAATGAGTTATTTATCATTTTATTTATTTATTTGTTTTTTATTTTTAAAATTATTTCTTATAATTTTTGTTTTTAACTTTAATCGTTTATTTAAATTTATCATAAATTACATATTATTTTATTTTATTTATTTTTATATAAAAAACATTATTATCTATAGAATTTTTATCAACGGATCTGAATTCGTAGAAAAAATAGTATTACCTATGAATATTATCTACGGATCTGAATCTATAGGTAAATTTAGCATTACTTACGAATATTACTCACTTATCCAAATTCGTATAAAAAATTTAACATTACATACAAATTATTACTCACAAATCTCTATCCATAGACAAATTTAATATTATTATTAATATAAATATTTTTATTAATAATATTAAAAATATAAATAATCTTAATAGTTTAAATTTTTTAAATAATATAAATAATATTAATCATAATAATTACATACATAATATTAAAAATATTATCTATATATATAAATAATTATAAAATCATAACTAATATTCATAAATAATAATAATTATAACCATCCTATTAACATTATAAAACTAATAATATTAATATAATATTATAAATAATATTAATAATAATATTAATGGTATTAATAATATTAATGGTATTAATAACATTAATATACTAATAATATTAATATACTAATAATATTAATGATATTAATAATATTAGTGATATTAATAATATTAAGCTGGAGGATTATTTTCTTAATCTTGCATATAATGGTGCACAAATTATTCTAATATTGAGAATAAAATCTGCTATATAATTTACACATCCTAAAAAATTTGTGTAATTGTTGTTTTTCTTTTATTTCTTCTACACTAGTGCAAAATATATAAACAAGTGCGGTTTATTTAATGCGAATTTGTGCTCAAACACTTTCGTAAAAATACGGTGGCATTTTTGTGATTAAGTTCATTTACAAGTGCGGCTATTTGTATAGTCGCCCTCGTAAATCAAAACGCTTGATTTACAAGGGCGGTTATTTCTATAGCCGTCCTTGTAAATCAAAACGCTTGATTTACGAATGCGATTAGAAACCCAATCAACAGCGAAAAAGAAAAGAAACCCTAAACGCCTCTCTAAATGCGGCTATGTAAATAGCCGCATTTATAAATTGAATTTACAAATGCGTGCTCATCAAATGCGATTATATAGCTGCCCTTATAAATGTAAAATAGCCGCATTCGTTTTGCTTTTTTGCACAAGTGCTAGGAATTTGTTTGTAAATTATAATGACCTGTGTATAGGTGTGATAGTACCTTGATATATTTCATATCCAAAAAATTGGATCTTTGTCTGAAATATTTTTATCTTCTTCTCCTGAAACCACTAATCCATTTTCTTTAATTATTTTTATAAATACCAAATATTGTTCAGGGTCATATTCATATTTAGGATCATAGGAATCATGATAAAAGAAGTAACAAAACAAATAATAATAATGCATGTAATAAAAGAACTTAACTTAGTAAATGAATAAGAAATATTGTATTGGAAAAAAGTAGAAGATTGCAAAAAAAACTTACGAAAACCATGAAGTTAGTTGCTCGAAAACAAGTTTATTTCATAAAATTTTCACACAAGCTTCAGATAGTACTCACAACTCAACTCAACTCTACCCTTCTCTAACTCTGTCCTTCTCATCTGGAAGGGCTTCCTTATATAGGCACATTATATTAGATACAACAACGGGTGTTGCATTATTGTCCAGACAAACAAACATTTATTTTCAAATTTGAAATGATAATTATCTTGAAGAATCTTCTGGGCAGTGTTGTTTTCTTTAAAAAATCTTTTGACTTCAATCACGTCCACTGTTTCCAGATGCTCCTTCACTGTTGCCGGATGCTCTTTTTACTGTTTTTTTATTCTTTTTAATTTGTCTTGATGTCGGTCTTGGCGTTTTTTTTACAGATAATGGAATCTTCAATAGTATTTGTCTTCGTTGGATGACTCGTCGTCGGTACTAGCTTTGTTTGAGGCTTTTGAAGAGGTAGCTTTCTGGAGAGTTCTTTCAAACTCTTTTTTTGAGGTTGTTGACGTTAAGGCTATCATTAATTGTTGCTTCTCTGCTAAGAATAATGCATCTTGTTTGGGTGCAGGGTTATCTTTGCTTCCAGCATTATGCTTTATCCATTCTTGAATCCTATGCTTACACACTAATTTATTATTGAACTTTTTCCACCATTTAATTTTTATCTTTCTTGATAACATCTTAATTTCAACTCCTTCATATGGTTGTACCAAAGTATAATCTCATACTACTATCCAAGTAATAGCTTGAGAGGTTATAAAAGATATAAGCCTATATCCCGGTACAAAAGTATAGTTTTGTTGAAAATACGAATACACTTCATTTATTTCTGTTGGAAATATTGAGGGTAATGGTCCAAAGTCAACAAACCACTTTATAAACCATCTTGGAAATTTTAAAGATATTCCCTTTTTAAATCAGATGAACCAAGAATTTTTTCTGGAGAAACAAGTAACACGTTGATCCATGCATCCATATAATCATAATAACTGTATTGTTGCGGATCAAACTTCCTTGAAAGCGAGTTTTTATTGTGGAGAGGTTGGTTCCACTCTTGAGGGGTTAAAACTTGCAAAATCTTTATTTTAGAAAATTGGATATTTACTTTATCATCCTTTTAGTGAGATATCTCTATGGATTCTGTATCCACCAATATAACTTCATAAAATGTTCTTCGTTTGCATAAGTCTATTGGTAAATAATGGAAGTCTCGGGGAAATAGGTTTTCAGCTATCTATCTGGGGTTTGGAGTAATTCATGCTTTCTCTAATATCAATATTGACATACTTTCAGGTTTTTCTAGATATTCATCTAAAGGTATTGATTTTGGAGAATCTGTTGGGATAGGAGTTCTACAAGTAAAGTATTTTGGACTAACTAGTACATTTTGGTAACATAGCGGGGTAAACCTATTTGAAGGGATTAATAGGTTCGATATTTGAGAAGGAGTTTTTATAATTTCTGCTAAGGTAGATGTTGGTTTTGTGGGTGTTGCTGGTCTTAAAGATAATGAAGAAGATGGTCTTAATTGTATTGATGAAGAGACTTTATTGGATTCTAGTGGGAAACCGTATTGAGCTTTATTTATTGAACTAGATGCTTTATTTGATCCCAGTGGAGGACCATAATAATCTTTTCCTCTTGGATTGATACTCATATTGAAGCCTGTAAAAATTCTCTTGTTAAAAAGTCTGGCAAAGAATTATCTTTTTCCTTAATATGTTCTATTTCAAAATCGAAAACAGGATAATAAAGCTTGCCATCTTGCAAAAATATGTTTAGAAACCAGATTTTGAACATCTTTAGTTAAAACACTTGGAGTTGCTTTACAATCAGTACGAATTAAAAATCTTTTATTAAATAAATCATCTTGAAATTTTTGTAAACACAAAACTATTGAAAGTATTTCTTTTTTAATAGTAGAATATTTTTGTTGAGAAGAGTGCTAGATTCCTGAATTATATCTAACAACTTGCTCTTTTGATTTTTCTGAAACTTTTTGTTTTAAAATTCCCCCATATCCTAAATCAGAGACATTTGTTTCTATGATAAGAAAGGCTTCGGGATCATGTATTCCTAGATAGGGTAATTTTTTTAACTATTTCATTTATTTGTTTTATGGCTTTGGTCATATCATCATTCCAGGTTGGAGGGTTTTTTCTTAATCTTGCATATAATGGTGCACAAATTATTCTAATATTAAGAATAAAATTTGCTATATAATTTACACATCCTAAAAATCTTTGTAACTGTTGTTTTTCTTTTATTTCTTTTGGGGATTTGTTTGTAAATTCTAATGACCTTTGTATAGGTGTGATAGTACCTTGATATATTTCATATCCTAAAAATTGGATCTTTGTCTGGAATATTTTTATCTTCTTCTTTGAAACCACTAATCCATTTTCTTTAATTATTTTTATAAATTCTTCTAAATGTTCTTTATGTTCATTAATATTTTTTTGGAATATTAAAACATCATCTAAATATACTATAGAAAATTTCACAAGGATAAAATATCTTATTTATAATATTTTGAAATTCACTAGTCGTTTTTTTTCCATGGGACATTACATTCCATTCGTAATGTCCAAAGACTACTACAAAAGCAGTTTTGTACTTATCTTTTTCTTCTATAGAAATTTGATAATATCCTAATTTTAAATCAAATTTTGAGAATATTGTGACATCAATGTATTTTTTTTATTAAATAATAATGGGTATCAAATCCATTTTAATACTTTATTTAATGATTTGTAATTAATTAGTAACCTCGGTGCTTCTCTTTCTATTTCTAAGACTTTCATCACATAAAACATGCACAACTCCACGATGATTTTAAAACCCTTATTAATCTATGAATATTATTATTATTATTAATATTAATGGTATTAATAATTTTAATGATATTAATAACATTAATATATTAATAATATTAGTGATATTAATAATATTAATAATATGAATAATATTAGTAATAATAATATAAATAATATTATTTATACTATTAATTATAATATTAATAATTTATAATGTTAATAAAGGAATAGAATTAATAATTTTTTATAATATTAATAATATTTAATAATATTAATATAATAATATTTAAAAATATTAATAATATTATTATAATTATTGATAATGTTATTAATTTAAATAATAATATGAATGATATTAAATATATGAAGAATATTAATAATGTTTATATTAATAATTATATTAATATTAATAATCATATTAATAAATATAATAATAATCATGTAAACAAAATTTGTTGTTGTAATGGTTAAAAAAAAATTAAGTTTAAGTCTTATTCATTGTAGTTTATTTTTAACATTAATTACAATTATAACATCACATAATAATTATCAATAATAAACATAAATAATATTTACAAATAATAATTAAAAAAAATTCAAATAATAATTAAAAATTTAAAAATAAAATATGTTAAATTATCTATGGTAGTTATTCACTAGTTTATTTTATTTTATTATATTATTTAATTTATGTTATACATAAATAAATTTATTTTATTTATATTATTTAATTTATTTTCGATCATATTTTATTTTATTTATGTTATTTAATTTATTTTCAGTCATTTTATTTATACTATTTAATTTATTTTCAGTAATCCATTTTATTAATACTAGCGGAAACACAGGCACGCCTGTGTATCCGCATTTTTTATTTCTTTAGTATTTTTTTATTTTTCAAAAATAATTTCTCTTAATAACATTAAAATGAGAAGTTAAAGAGTAGTGGAGAGAGAAAGTGGGGAGTAGTGAGAGAAAGTGAATTCATTCTCTTCACTCTCCAGTTAAATAATAATAATAAATAAAATAAATTAAAAAATTATTTTATTAATTTTTGAAATTATAAAATGTCCAAATAACCAAAATAAATTAATACAATAAATTATTAAGTAAGGATAAAATGGAAAAACAAATTAAGAGCAGTTAAGAGGGGAATAAGAAATGACACAATGACCATAATACAATAATAAAATTAAATATTAATATAAGGATAAAATAGGAAAAAAATTAAGAGCAGTTAAGAGGGGGATCCCATTTATATATAGGTATATATTATTTAATTTATTTTTAGTAATTCATTTTATTTTATTTATTTCCAGTTATCCACCCATTCATTTTATTTTATCTCTAGTCACTCCTTAATCTATTTTATCTATACCTATATATAAAGGGGATTCCCCACTTTAACTGCTCTAAATTGTTTTCCTACTTTATCATTGCTTAATATTTTTTTTATCAATTTATTTTGGTTATTTGGACATTTTGGACTCTCCACTTTAATTGCTCTAAATTGTTTTCCTATTTTATCCTTACTTAATATTTTGTTTTATCAATTTATTTTGGTTATTTGGACATTTTATAATTTTAGAAGTTAACAAAACAGTTTTTTAATTTTATTTTATTTGTTCTCACTACTTAATTGACAGGAAAGTGGAGAGAAATGAGTTACTTTTCTGTTTTAAACTAATATTCTTCTTTATTAAATAAGCGTTTTTTAATTTTAAAATTTTATTTTATTTGTTCTCATGGGCAGGTGAATGGAGAAATGGGTTACTTTTCTGTTTTAAAACTAATATTCTTCTTTATTAAATAAGCGTTTTTTAATTTTAAAATTTTATTTTATTTGTTCTCACTTAATGGGCAGGAGAGTGGAGAGATTGATATGTTTTATTAGAGAAGAGTGGAGAGAGAGGGGTGAAATGTGGGTTTATGCACGGTTACTTTTTTTAGGCAAAAAAAATTATATATAAGAAAACTATGAGAGTGGAAGAATATAGAAACATCTTAAAAACTATTGTCTGATGTTATTTGATATTCTTTCTACAGAGTCCCAAGTGCGCGCAAATTCAATTTTGGTATTCTTTCAACAAATTCAATTTTGGTGCGTTTTCTTTCATATTTCTCAAGCACAAGAGGAAGAAGGAGATA
>Ga0123342_1008735_pt1 | contig 12556 bp, 10 predicted proteins | sample Turbeawhitnodule_FD_89960 | JGI IMG/M metagenome (GOLD analysis project Ga0123342, IMG submission 89960) | Root nodule microbial communities of legume samples collected from Mexico - Turtle bean Mexico white nodule | ecosystem: Host-associated > Plants > Roots > Nodule | place: Mexico: Nepantla...
AAAAAAAAAAAAAAATATATATATATATATATATATATATATATATATATATATATATATATATATATATATATATATATATATATATATATATATATATATATATATATAGGAGAAGCAAAATAAATAGGAGAAGCAAAATAAATAAATAAAGTCTATTTTTTTCCAAACTTGTTCCTATAACTGTTTATATATATATATATATATATTTATATACATTATATAGATCGTAATTCAAAATAAAAAACAATACATGTAAATTATTGAAATAAATTAACGCGAATAATTATAAATAGAATGAGACATTTTAATCAACAAATCGCAATAATTCAATTTCATTCAAATACCACCATACAACAACCATATAAATCACTTATGGATCAATACATCAAGGATATTCAATAAGTGGAATATGAACTAATGCATTTATGAAAGACCCATATTAAATATGTCTCATGATAAATTAACTTTTAATCCAATCCAAACCTAGACGTGCATTTATATATGTGATGAGGTGGAATAACCTCCCCCCTAGTCTCTCACCATCTAATATTTTAATTTATATGACTTAGACCATTAGTGAAACAAAAAAGTATTTGATACAACATAGGTAACTACAAGAAAAAATGGTTTTAATGTAAGTTTATTTTACATTACCAAGGGTTAAAACCTCCATTAAGTCATTTACTCGGGTTTGCGGTTTCCTCCGCTAAACCATCTCGTGGGAACATGTTCCCCGGAGTATTTTAAACCCACATAAGATACCATGGGTTTTAAGACCTCCATAAAATACCATTGGTTTCAAAATCTCCGTAAAATATCATATGTTTCAGAATCTCCGTAAAATATCATGGGTTTCAAAACCTCTGTAAAATACCAGGGGTTTTAGGACCTCCACAAAATAACATAGGTTTCAGAACGTCCGTAAAATATCATAGGTTTGAAAACTTCTTTCAAATGTCATAGGTTTCAAAACCTCTGTAAAACACCATAAGTTTCGTGATGTGAATAGATTTAGTAAACACAAACATCGAGTTTTTGGTTTTTCTTGGATTAGGATTTTGATTACAAAATATGGTGAAGACTAAGTAAGGATTGCCACTAAACACGAACTTAACCAAGTGGTTAAGTAAGTGTGAAGTTATTTTCAAATAGCAAAAGGAAAGGACACACACAATGAACAAATGGAAACGGAAATTACACATTCAAAATAAGAGAGGATTGACGAAATTGATTGAGACTGAAAAGAGATAAGAGGAGTGGAAGACTTATGCAGTAGTAGACATCCATGGTGGTGCAAGGGTGGAGGATTCATGCCATTTGGGGGAGGAGAGCTCACTAGTACAAAAGTTTAAAACAACGACCCATTATTTAATATGTTTTTACGATCAGATGTTGTCTTTCAAAACACGGTGACATTTTTTAAATTAAAAATATTTAAGAAGGCGACTATTTGTAATAGCCACATTCTTAAATCAAGCACTTTATTCAGGCCATGTGCCTCCATATTCACTCATGTAACCTACCTTTTAATATCCTTCCATTTGGTGTGGCATTGACCTAGATTAACCTAGTTTATAGAAACTCCCTTGCCTTGGCCGCCACCTCCTATCACTCTTTCCCACCAAGGCACCCTTTCCTATAAATAGGGTGCCTTGCCTCTTGTATTGACACATTGAATTTGAATAGTAAGAAAACTTTGCTTGAATGTTTAGTGAATGTTTCTCCTAAAGTTTGGGTCATATCTTGTGAGAGTAGCCTCCAAGTGGTGACTATTCACCACTCATCTTGGAACTTTCCACCATTCCAAGTGATGTGTTCCTTTGCTCCATTTTCCATAAGCTTCCTTTCTCTTCATCTTTTCTTTTCTTTACTTACACCTATTCAATGTTCCATTTGCTTATCTTTTCCTTTTCTATTTTTTGCTCTATAGAAGAGAATCTTCACACTTACTTCACCACTTGGTTAAGTTCATGTCCAGTGACAATCTTCTTTGAGTTCTCACCATATTCTTCTAATCCAAAAAGCATAAACAAGAGTGAAAGATCTAAAATGTATCAATCTAAAATCAACTGACATCAAGTGGTAATTAGAGAATGGTTTAATTGTGCTATTTTTTTTTAGTTGATTTTCTCCTTTAAAATTCCAACACATTTCAATTATGTCTTTAAATTCCAACAATCTCAATTCCATTTTACAATTCAGCACGTTTCAATTCAGTCTTTAAATTCCTTGCCATTTACAATTTCGCTTTTTATTCATTAGGCAATTTAAATTCTACTTTTGAATTATTTCTGTCATTTTTTTTTTGCTTTAGTCTTTTGTTCTTAGTGTTTTAGGAGTCTTAAATCTATTTTTCTTATTTTGACTTTAATTGTGAAGAAATAAAAACAATTAGAAGTTTTTTGAGTAATAGTTGATTTAGTTCCAAACAAAGAATTCAAGTGATCATATGAAATGAATCTAGTCCATTTGCAAAAATTGAAAGTGAATTAAAAAAATATGCATGACAAGAATGTGGACATTTTGAATCCTTAGAACAAAGACAAAAAATATTAGGTGCAATTCACATTTCAAGTTCAAATTGCTAAAAGAGGATTCTTTTTGTATGGCAAATTGTTTTCATATTTGTGGAATTTAATCCTTCTTACTTTTACAATTTCTAAGAAAATTAAAACTTCATAGTCAAAATACTAAGTAAGTGTCTTAGAGTCTTAAACACGCTTTTCTTGTTTGTCTTACTTAAAGTTTTGTCATCATCTTCATTCAATTTTGGTTTAGCTTTCTTTCTTTCAACTTTTCTTGCTTGTCTAAATTTTTTCTTTAAAGTTATGTTCATGTTTGAGTAAGTGAAAAGAGTTTTGACCTCTTTCACTTGATGTCTTGCTACCAAGTGTAGACCATTTGGCAAAATTGAAAACCTTTCTAGAGTGAATTTAACCTTTTCCATCCTTTTATTAAAAAATCAAGTGATACAAGTGAGTGGGTGCAATAATTGTTGTTTAAAACTAATTGTTTGAATTATCTTGTGCAAAATTATGGCTCATTATATTCAAGAGAATATTCCAAACCACCTTTTCCTCAAAAGGCACACCTTTTGGTGGAACTTGAATAGACCAAGAGGAGTTTGGTTCAAAAGGAAGAGGACATGAGGCAACTAGTAGGAATGATGCAAAGACTTAAACATACGCAAGAAAGACAAAGCCGAGAAAGATGATGAGAGCCTAGAAGAGCTACAAGACACTACATGCACTATGGAAGTCAAGAAGAAGAAGAAGAAGATTGGAGAGTGCAACCCTTTGAAGCTAGGCGCCAACATCACCATCAACCAAAGAAGTTCATTCCCTTTGTAAAATTACCTAGTTTTTAATGGGGATAGTGACCCAAACGTTTATCTAGGATGAGAAGCTAAAGTAGAACAATTATTTAATGTATCAAGAGGACCAAAAGGTAAAGTTTGTTTCCCTAAAATTTGAGGATTATGCCATGCAATGATAGCATAAACTTGTAATGGACATTGTGCTAAACAAGAGGCCAGTTGTTGATTTATCTCTGCAAGTATACCGAATCAATTGTAATATAGTACTAGTTAAAGTGCGAATTGTTAGAATTTCAGGGCTAAAACAAGAGGGGGTGAATTGTTTATGGAAGATTTTCACAAACTTTGAAGGTTAGTGAAAGTCACAAGCAGAATCAAAGATACATAACAAGTTCAGCCAAAATCAAAATTGTTTTAAACTTTATTCCAGAAAATCAATCGGTTGTTTCTTCGATTCAACCGATTGTTTTCATCACCAGTATATAGAAACAATGATTAAACAAATTTAAATGAGATGAGGGGAAGAGAAATCAACACAACAGGTTTATACTGGTTCACTCTTAACTAAGAGTTACATCCAGTCCCTAGAAAGACCTAGGAATTTCACTAACAAATCAAACTTTTTTTATTTACAACACACACAACAAAGAGATGTTCTTGAATGCTTCAAGAACACAACCTTCTCTTTGCAAACACCACACATATCAGAATACCCTCATGATCTGCACCACACAACCTTACAGAATTATAAAGATTAAAAGAAGAGGAAATAGTACACCTGGATCAATTCACATAATTGAAAAAATGACTTTACACACAACAGTCTTATTCCTCTTCAAGAAAAGTCCAAAGCCTTAGGCAATCTTGGAAAACTGAATTCAAATTTGCAATCTGAATCTTTTGTAAAAGTCTTTTCAACTAGGAGTATAAAAGTATTTTTATAGACTCCAATTATTCGTTAAATTTTTTAAAAACAGAAGCCAAAGTAGTTTGAAAACCAGCCAAAACAGATTTAACAGACTTAACAAAACTCTGTTAAGAAATTTTAAAAATTAATTGGTTAATTTATCGAAACAACCAATTGAATTGGTTTGACAACAAAGTTAACCAAAGTCAAATGGTTTCAAACTCTTTCAATAACTTCTAAGTGTAGAAACAACCTATTGAAAAGATAAATCAACTAGTTGATTTTCCACTTATCTTTGAAAACTTATATTTTAAAAGGTTTCAAGATCAAATGGCATTGGATCAATCTTGAAGTAGATTACAAATTCAAACACTACAAAACACCCAACTAAACAACCGGCAGCAGAACATCACACAATTCTTCAGGATTTGCAGTCATCAAAGCCTTTTTTCAACAATTTTCGTCTATTTGATGAAGACAAATCCTTGGTTGCTTGTGTCGTTCAGTTTGAATTTGAAAGAACCTGCAAAACAACAATTGTGCATATACCAAGTAGCAATATATCCCAGGTTACAACAGTACCAAAGAACTAGTTTTCAATATGTGGTTTTAAGTAGGAAAACCAGCACAATCAATGTGAAAACCAGTGAACAAGATGTAGAATTAGAGTAGAGTAGCAGCAGCACAAAGCACAACAGGCTAGTTTTAAATGTTTTTTCCCAATTTTAAAGATGCAAAAAACCTCAAGTGTCATGAAAAAGGAAAAAAATCTGATGGATTATTCCGACATGCTGCCAATTCACCGTAGTGGAAGAAAATTGATTCTTTGTTTCTTGAGTTTGGGAGTGATCCAAGAAATCTTAGACTTGGTCTTACAATAGATTGAATGAATCCTTATGGTAAGTTAAGTAGCAAACATAGTTCGTGGCCTATTTTATTCATTATTTATAACTTGCCGTATTGGTTGTGTATGAAGAGAAAATATATGATGTTGTCTATGATGATATCATGACCAAATTACCTGAAAATGACATAGATGTTTACTTAAGTCCATTGATCGAAGACTTGAATTTTTTATGGGATCAAGGAGTTGAAGTATTTGATGCATATGAGAAGGTCAATTTTAATTTGCGTGCATTGTTATTTTGAACCATTAACGATTTTCATGCATATGGGAATTTTAGTGGTTACAGCGTTAAAGGACATTGTGCTTGCCCGATATGTGAAGAGAACACAAGTTACCATCAACTAAAATATAGGACGAAAAATTCTTACGTTGGGCATCGAAGGTTTCTAAAACGTAATCATCCTTATTGTAGGTTAAAGAAAGCTTTTAATGGATCTCAGAAGGACAAAATTGCACCTCCACCCTTAACTGCCGAGGAAGTGTACAACTGAGTCTGCAATATGAATGTGACTTTTGGAAAAACACAGAAGAAAAAAATTGTGAAAAACATATAGAAAAGGAAATTCATATTCTTTGAACTTCCATATTGGTTAAAGTTAGATGTTAGACATTGCATATATGTAATGCATGTGGAAAAGACAGTCTGTGATAGTATAATTGGCACATTGTTGAATATTAAAGGAAAGATGAAAGATGGTATAAATGCTCGTAAAAATCAAGTTGAGATTGGTGTTTGCTTGGAGTTGCAGCCATAATCTCATGGTAAACGAACATATTTGCCTCCAACATGTCATACTTTGTCAAAATCTAAAAAGTTAAGTTTTTGCGGGTGTTTGCGGGGAGTTAAAGTACAACAAAGATACTCTTCAAATATTAAAAGTCTTGTGCCAAGGCAAGATTTGAAACTTTATGGGCTTAAAATCTCACGATTGTGATGTTCTCATGCAAGACCTTATCCCAGTTGTTATTAGTGGAATTTTACCAAAAAATGTTAGACAAGTGACCACTCGCCTATGCATATTCTTCAATGCTATTTGTAGAAAAGTTATTGATCATAATAGCTTGGATGAATTAGAAAATGAAGCTATAATTATCTTGTGTCAACTAGAGATGTATTTTGCTCTTTTATTTTTTGACATCATGGTTCATCTAATTGTTCATTTAGTGAGAGAAATTAGAATATGTGGTCCTATTTTTTATGTTGGATGTACCCAGTTGAGCGATGCATGAAGATATTAAAAGGTTATATGAATAATTCGTACCATCCAGAAGCATTTATTGCTGAAAGATACATTGTCGAGGAAGCAATTGAGTTTTGTACAACGTATATGTCAGAAGTAGAAGCCATAGGAGTTCCATAGTCGAGACATGAAGCAATGTGTGAAGGTAAAGGCACACAAGGTGTGAGGGTGGTTCAAAAAGACAAACATGAAGTTCTTGATAACTTTTTACAGCAAGTGCATTGTGTTTGTCAAATGTAATAATGTGTCCCTAAGGACAGATATCAAACCCACATGAAATAGTTGAATATTCAAGTAAAAAATTCACTAAATATAAAATAGAATAATAAAATTTTGTTGGAATTTGTTGTGATGACAATGATTAACAAGAAAACAAGGAAACGAGTTGTTGCTTCAATTGGAAAAATAGGGATTGAGTTTCTTCGTTCTCACTCTTTTGTATTTTGATTAATCATGATAATATGGTGGCCTGTGATTGATATTGATGCCTGTATAAAAATCATTTATATCGATCCTCGCATATAAAATTATTAAGATGCTTCCTAAATATCGATACATCGCATATTTATAAAAACAACTTAGAATCAATATCAGATGTTAATAGCAATTAACATTTCAAGTCTATTCCTAGCAATCTAATATGTTAAGTATTATTGTTTAGGTCAGAACCATAAAATTACATCCCAGTCAAATCTAAGATTCTAGATCAAGTATTAGAATCAAAACAATAATACCAATAATCAATCAAGAACAGCATATATGCTTGGATATCACCTGTATACATAAGAGTTTGAACAGATTACTCTCAATCCCAAATGGTAGAATTAGCCACACATCTTCTAACACCTATTCTCCCAATTGAGTTACAAGTCACTCAATGGTTTTTTCCTCTCAATCTTGCACACTAGGGTTGTGCCTCAAGCCCCCTATTTAACCTAATTTGATTGGCCTTAAGTGGATTCTCGCTTAAGCGATATTTACTCACTTAAGCGACTAAAACGTCGATTTTGTTCAATGTTGCTGGAGCATTCTCACTCAAGCGAGAATAGGCTCACTTGAGCGAGATACTCTGATGCTAAGTTGAGCTTTGTGTGAGCTTGTGCATTTCAGGGCCTTTCAGCTTTCCCTTTATAGGTTATATTATTCTCGTTTTGCCCAGTCATCTTCATTCTCTCCTAGAAATCTGAAATTAACACAAATTTGGGAATAAAATGTTCTTATGTTCTTATTCAAGTTAAAATAAAAAAATATGTAAAAATGTATAAATTCATAAATTAGGAGTTATTTTATATTTACTTTAGTAATTAATACTCATAAGTGCCTATATTTAATATGAATTATTACTAAGATTTGGCACTTATCAACTCTCTCAAGTTAGAATATTTTTGTCCTCAAGCAAATTAAATGAATATATTTGAATTTAAATATCAAAACAACTTAATTTACTAAACAACAAATTAAATTAGAAACTTGTGATGCTTCCAAATTCAAATATGGAAAATATAGATACAATCAACTTCCAGGATCAAATTAAAACAAATAAATTATAGTTCATTAAGGAATTCATTCTCATATGCTCACATGTAAGTGTTTCTCTCTATTTTCACTGAATCATAACAAATCACTATTGCTTTTCATTTCATCTTCCTATCACAAACATATTAGAAACATGAATCTTGAAGTCTTTTCCAAGGTTATAATGAGGTTGGACTTCCAAACAAAATTGGTTTTTCAGATAACAAAATGCACATCTTAAAGAATAAGCACATATGTATTATCTAATCACAATTTTCTTTTGACTTCACCCTTTTCCTCATTTTTCTTTCTACCTTTTCATGATTTTCAATATGAATTTTTTTTTTCTTTTTCTCATCAAGAGGAATAGATTCTTCCTATTTTCAACTTTTTTATCTTTCAAAATTTAGAACCAACCATTCCCTTTTCTATATTTCTTGCATCTATGTTATCCTTCCTTAAACATGTTAAAGGGTAGGAAAATATATCATTAAAGGTTTAGGGTACAATAATAACAAAAATTCTTGGCTCAAAAGGATATAAAAAAATGAATTCTAGTTATTTGGCCCTGGTTTCCTAATTAACATAAATGTCTCAATCATCTTCCTCCTATTTTACGATGTAACAAAAAAATAAAAATTAAGCAACCACAAATGTCAATTCATCATCAATAAAACTCTCAAAACCGTTTTAGGTTCAAACACTCACTTGGTTTAATTGGTCATTCCTTTTTATTTTGTCATTCCCTGTACTAATCAATCATCCTGTTAAATTTTCATGTATTACAATTTCAATTACATTTGAATAGGGATTCAATTAAATTTTATTGTCTAACCTGTGTCTAATTCATCTCAAACATTGAAACACAAATTCTTTTTTCCACAATTCAAAATTAATATTCTAGTTTTTTTTATTTGAGAAAAATAAAATAGAAAACAATTAAATTAAAACTGAAATTTATTCAAGAAAAATAATTCTAGACATAAAAATAACAAAATAAGCAATAATTAAAAATTTATTCAAAATACAAAATAAGCTAATAAAACAAACTATGCAAATAAGCAAATAAATAGAAAACAAAACAATCGAAAAATAAAATAAATAAATAAATAAAACAAAATTCAAATAATTGAAAAGAAAATAAATTTAGAAATATAAAACCATATTTTTTTCTCAATCCTTTCCTCCTAAGAAGTTGTCCATCCTTTCTTCCTAAGAAGTTGTCCAACTCCGCATTAAACTCTTTTCATCTATAGTTGTAGGTGGTTCTGCTTCATTTGCTGAATTTGCTCCCCTTAAATAATAGAACCTGTCTGCAGACCAAAATACATAAGCTTCAATCTGATTGGGAAGCATTTAAGGATTGGGTTGCCTTTGAGAATTTTTTTAATTTTTTTATTTATTTTATTTATGAAAAAAGTTGTATGCTTGAGCGAGAATTCAAGATATGAAGATTGTAGTACAAATACGTGCTTTTCTCTTGTGAATTATAAAATTTATTGTGAATTACTAATGATTTTTCTGTTTTTAGTGCAATCAATGTATGTAGTGTCTTGGGGAGTAGATCCACTTCATCATCACAAAATCTACATTAGATTTATCCTAAGATATATATTCATTTCTTCATTAAAACTATTATGTTTTACTTATTTTAGTTCAAATAAAGTAATTGTTACTTATATTTCATAATAGTGCAGCAAGGGAACTTTGAATGTGGTTATTATGTAATGCATTGGATGTGGACCATAACATATGTGAGGATTATAAACTCTTGGGAGCAAATATTATGTGATTTTAAATGTTCTAACTTCTCATTATATATGCATATTTGTTAGTATGAACACTAATATACTCTTACATTTCTCAGCTTTTTGAAGATACAGAGCCACTAAGCTCACAAAGTCTTGAACAAATCGGTGAGAATTGGCCACGTACTTTGTACAACTTACAAATCAAAACATGCAATGATTTGTAACTTTCTAACATATGTACATTTTCATTAGATGTAATTAAACAATTTTGATTAGTTTCAATTGCATGTCTTTATATTTCTCTATATATACAAATCAATCTGGTTGATATTTTGGCTTTATTAAATTTATAGCTTTATAAATTTGGGGAAAAAGCACATTTTGTTAAATTTATAAAAAAAATGGTACATTTTAAACCAGTTAAGACATTAATCGGTGTAATATGGAATATATTACACCAATTATGACCGTAACCGGTGTAATATTAAGGCTCAATTGTCCCAACCGGTGTAATATGTGCCCCACACATTACACATATTAAGCCCTCATATCACACTGGTTGGTTATAGTAACCGAAGTAATATGGGGCTACATATAACACCGGTTGCTTAACCGATGTTATTTGTGATTGACATGTTACAACACCCACATCTACATCAGTGAGAGGACTGGTGTAATATGCCTCCTAGAATTGATGTAAAATATCTTTTCTGCACTGGTGAAAACACACTAAAAATAGCATTAAATGATCTATCAATTAAGGCTCAATATTCACCAGGGATAGTCTATCTCAAGATTCAACCTAAAATTTCTCATAATCAACTTATTTTTCAATTTTTAAGAAAATCCAAACAACAAAGATGAAGAAACCAAAATTTGCAAGAATTATGAACATACTAGCCATTAAACGATACTAAAAAGATTATTTATTTTATTTTATTAAAATAGAAGCAAAATGAAACTCAAAAAAATCAAAGAACAACAAAAAAACAAAACAAAAAAACAAATCCTAAACTATAATTCTCTTCCCCCACACTTAAATCATATATTGTCCTCAATGTAAAATCAACAAATAAATGTGTATGATAAAAGTGAGAGATGAAGTACTCCCTCGTCAAACTTGAGGGAATGGAAGAGATAGTCTTATATAATGTAGAGAATCTAATGGATTTTTTAGATATTGGACAGTTTAGGGGTGGCGGTGTTGGAATGTGTCCTAAAGGGTGAGCTAGCGGGTTGGTGTTGATGGAGTGGGAGCAATTAAGTTGATGCTCAGATGGTGGTGAAGATGGTTCATGTTGGGTGGGATGGTGTTAAAGGATCAACTAGACTGTCTAGCTATGGTAGACATGTCAGGAGGTGGTGGTGGTTGCGCAAAAGGGCGTCTAGTGCCTAAAGAGACTTTAATATCTTGCATAATAATGCTTAACATGAAAGTTTTTTGTAAAATAAACAAGATAAAAAAAAAGTAAGATATAAGCATATAAATAAAATAAGATGAAAAAAATATATCATATATTTTAATTTTTTTTAACTATAAATACAGTAATTCTTAAATATGCATCCATTTTTGTCAACTCTATTGATTCACAATCTATTCTTTCTTTAAGAATTTCATATTATTTGCTTTTAATTTAATATACTAATTAAATATTAATTCCTTTGTTTAGTTTAATTAGGTTATCTTTTATTTTTTTAAATTTATTTTATAATAATAGTTAATTTAAAACTATTTAAATATAAAAAAAATAGATTTTTCATATTGTTTTAAAACTATTTCTCTCTTTATCTTATAATTCCATCTTATCATTGTATTAATTAATCTTTTTAAGTTCTCCTGTAATATCCCTATAATTTCTCGTATCTAATAATCATAATAGGTATGAAATATTAAAATAAATATATAAACATAATACAAATATATCTACAATTTCATTATTATAATGTTTCAAAATATCCTCTCATCATAAGACTTGAAACATTTACATAAAATTAAAAACAAAATTTCAAAAGAAAAATAAACATTTTCCATCATCCATCTTCTCACCGAGAAACTTTATCACATGTAACATCATTTGCTCCCGTGTAAAATACACGATCATCACAGATCAAAGAAAAACAACCACAAAACAAAACAAAGGATAAGGTAGGTATCTTTAAAACTTATAAAATAAATATAACTTTAAACATCCACATAAATCCATCATTTCTCATGCATTTCACATAACCATCAAGTGTCTATCAACAATTTCGATATTCATCTTTCTCATGTCAGACTTCTACTGACTCATAACACATAGACAATTGACTCTACTTCCGGAAGACTCGTGCGTTGAGTTAGACTCAAAGATCTGCACCTGTCATACTACATCACTGTGAAATCCACACAATTATGCGCATAAATAATCGAAATATGATTTCTCTCCTAGTATGACAGGGTTAACTTGTTAAAATGGATGGCTTTAAACTAAAGGGGGTGAATTGTTTAAAATGGGTTTTCGCAAACTTTTAAAACAAGAATGAAATTATCTCAAGAAAAAATTGATAAGAAATTCAGTTTGCTAAAACAACAATCAAAAACAGCAGTACCAGAAAAACAATCGGTTGTTTCACAGAAACAATCGGTTGTTTATGCCAGCAAACAACAAACAAAACTTAATTTAAAGAGTTAGGGATAGACAAATTGCACACAGATGTTTATACTGGTTCACTCCAAATCCAGAGCTACATCCAGTCTTCTCAGAAAACCTCTGAGGAAATCCACTAAGCAATCACACCTTGATCACTTACACTACAACCAAGAAAGTGACCTTGAACACCTCAAGACACACACTCTTCTTGGCCAACACACCAACACTAAGATTGTTGATCTTGATCCCCTCAAGAACACACAGCCAATCTCAGCAAACACAGAAA
>Ga0123342_1008736_pt1 | contig 12555 bp, 12 predicted proteins | sample Turbeawhitnodule_FD_89960 | JGI IMG/M metagenome (GOLD analysis project Ga0123342, IMG submission 89960) | Root nodule microbial communities of legume samples collected from Mexico - Turtle bean Mexico white nodule | ecosystem: Host-associated > Plants > Roots > Nodule | place: Mexico: Nepantla...
CAATTCGCTCATGCCGGCATTGATCGGTGGCGGTCCCTCCCGGTTTCATCCAGATGGACTGCAGTCGCAACGTGCAGAAGCGAAGACCGGCCCATGATATCGGGCTCCCGGACCATGTCGCTGATGATTATGGGACAGTGTCTCGACGTCACGGCGATCAGCGAAGGCAAAGTTCTGCAGCATCGGTTCGAGCGTCGCCCCGATGCAAAACTATAGCGGCGGCGACCGAAAGACCCATTCGAGGCTGGCAATTGATACGCACTGCTGACAGTTGATCCCGCGTGGCGAGCGTGGGATGTGTCCGACACCAAGAACCTCACGATTCACGCGATCGGATGGCAGTGAATGGCTACCGACCTCAATCAGATCGACTTGAGAAATTCTATCAATTCACCTTTTTCCTCGTTAGTGAGCTTGAGATCAAGGTGGCGGTCGTAATGGTCCACGACGTCCCGCAGGCTGGCGAACCGCCCATCGTGGTAGAATCCGCCTTTGTGGACCTTCTCCATATCCCACAGGGCACGAAGAGGCGCCGCTCGGTATCGTTCGTCCGGAGACCGCATCGCCTGAAAGTCATCGATGCCAGTCTCCTCCGCCTTGTGCAAGTTCCATCCCGGCTCGGTAAAGATCGGGGGGACGTGGCAAGTGGCGCATTTAGCCTTGTCGTTGAAAAGGACCTTTCCATTTTCCGCGGCTGCACTGTCGAAGGCGCCTTTCGGCGGCTTTGGGCTCGGCAGGGCAAGCTGGCAGAAGTGGAGGGCAGGATGCTTGGCGCTGATCCGGTCCACCTTGTCCTGCTTCTGGCCCTGCTTCGTCCTGGCGGCAACCGGATACTTTTCGGCGTTGTCCAAACGCGGATCGTAAAACACCCCTTTTCCATGCATTTCGAGATTGCCGACATACGCATTCCAATACCTTACAGTGCCGGTGCGGCCGAAGGTGCGAAGACCTCGATGTTGATCCCGTCGCGTCTGAGCGCCATCGTCTCCAAAGTTCTCTTGCCCCGGAAGGGCAGGGGCCATCGAAGGACCGTCCGTCATCGGAAGAAAGACGCCGAGCGCGCCCCGTGCGGTGTTTAGGATACTAAAGCGTACAAAAAGGATCGTCTGGAGTAGTTGGATAGGCAACATCGCAGCCTTGCGCACAGTGCCGGGCGAGGTTTGTTCAAAATTGCCGCAGCCGCGACTATACTCTGGCGTTACAACCGGGAGAGAGTTCATGCGTCCTCTAGCCCAGTGCCAAGCGTTAATGACGGCGGTTCTCGCAAGCGCGGCCGCCGTGGTTTCGACATCCACGCCTGCTCAGGATCGCCTCGGCGAGCGTGCAGCGATGATCGCGACGATCAAATTGCATGCCGGCTCGGCGCCGTCAGCGGTCGAGGGCCAGGGCATCGATCCGGCTGTGCTGGAGACGATGGGAAAGGTGCCGCGCCACCTTTTTGTGCCCGAGGAGCAGCGCGGCGCGGCCTATCGAGATCGGCCACTGCCGATCGGATACGGCCAGACCATCTCGCAACCCTTCATCGTCGCTCTGATGACCGACCTGATCAACGTTGTACCTGGCGACGCTGTCCTCGAGATCGGCACTGGCTCGGGTTATCAGGCAGCCGTCTTGTCGCCGCTCGCAGCGAAGGTCTACTCGATTGAGATCATACCGGCGCTGGGCGAAAGGGCGGCCGCCCGATTGGCGGAGCTCCGCTTCGACAATGTCGAGGTGAAGGTGGGCGACGGTTACTATGGTTGGCCTGCGCACGCGCCTTTCGACGGTATCGTGGTGACTGCCGCTGCAAGTCACATCCCGCCGCCGCTGGTCGAGCAACTCGCCAAGGGGGGCCGGATGGTCGTCCCCGTGGGCGGCCCCTTCGCGACCCAGTTTCTCATGCTGGTCGAGAAGCGACGGGACGGAAGCATCACGACGCGGCAGTTGCTGCCGGTGGCCTTTGTGCCGCTGAGGGGAGGTAGGGCCCGATGAGAGCGGGGCACCTGCTGCCGGTTGGTCTCATATCGGCGGCAACCCTTGCCCACGAAGTGCTGCTGATGCGGCTCTTTTCGATCATTCAGTGGCATCAATTCGCCTATATGATCATAAGCATCGCACTCCTGGGCTTCGGCGCGAGCGGTACGTTCGTTGCCTTGGCCCGCCGCCCTCTGATGAAACGGTACCCGGCCGCCTTCGCAGCGTCGGCAGCACTGTTCGGCATCAGTACGGTTGCCAGCTTCGCCGGCGCCGAACGCCTGCCGTTCAACGCGCTCGAGGTCGTCTGGAATCCGGGCCAACTCGGTTGGCTGGCGGCCAGCTATGCTCTCCTGGTCCTGCCGTTCTTTTTTGGTGCAACCTGTATCGGCCTTGCCTTCATCCGTCATCCTGGCCAGATCGGACGCGTCTATGCCTTCGACCTGGTCGGCGCTGGGGTCGGTGCACTGGGCATCGTCGGACTCTTGTTCCTGGTCTTTCCCTCTGCGGCACTGCGCTTCGTCGCGGCGTTGGGATTTGCGGCAGCTGCCCTCGCTGCGACGGGCATGGCTCGTCATCGGCGGCTCGCCGCGGCCAGCCTCGGGCTTGCAGCCGCGGTCATCGCGGTGTGGCTGCCACCGTCCTTTACGGCCACCGGCCCGCACATGTCGCAGTACAAGGGCCTAAGCATGGCTCTCAACGTGCCGAACGCTCGGGTAGTCGAGGAGCGATCAAGCCCGCTCGGACTGCTGACGGTCGTGGAGAGCCCGAGCGTCCCATTCCGGCACGCGCCGGGCCTCAGCCTCGCCAACAATCAAGAGCCGCCCGCGCAACTCGCCGTCTTCAACGATGGCGATAGTATTACGGCGATCACCGCCTATAGCGGCAATCCGGCGACGGTCGCTTATCTCGACCGGACCACGGCGGCCCTCCCGTACCGCATGCTTGCGCGGCCGCAAGTGCTGGTCCTCGGTGCTGGTGGCGGCGAGCAGGTGCTGCTGGCGCTGCGCGCCGGAGCCGATATCGTGGACGCTGTAGAGGTCAACCCGCAGATGATCGACCTGGTTCGCAATCGTTTCGCGAACGTCGTCGGCGGCATCTTCAGCCGACCGAACGTGCATTTGCATCTAGCCGAGGCGCGCGCCTTCGCTGCGACCGCCGGTGAGCGTTACGACCTAATCCAGATGCCGCTCCTTGACTCCTTCAGCGCGGCCGCGGCCGGGGTGCAAAGCATACATGAGAACTACACCTACACCGTGGAGGCACTGCGGGATTACCTGGCGGTACTGAAACCAGATGGCGTCGTCGCCATCACGCGATGGCTGCGGATGCCGCCGCGCGACATCCTCAAGCTGTTCGCCACTGCTACCGCCGCGCTTGAAGCGGATGGCGTGTCCCAACCCGGATGGCACCTGGCGCTGATCAGGAGCTGGAATACCGCAACCCTGCTCGTCGCCAAGTCGCCGTTCACTGGCGAGGACGTCGCAGCCATCCGCGGCTTCGCGGCGGAGAATTTCTTTGACATCTCCTGGGTGCCGGGCATCTCCGCGAGCGACGTGAACCGCTACAATCAACTCGACCGCGATTATCTCTACGAGGGAGCCCTCGCTCTCCTCGGCCCTGAACGAGCCGACTTCACCGAGCGCTACAAGTTCGATATTGCGCCGGCCACTGACAATCGGCCCTATTTCTTCGACTTTTTCCGTTGGCGCGCCTTGCCCGAACTCCTGACGCTGAGCACCCAAGGTGGGGCAGCGATGCTCGACTGGGGCTACCTGATCCTGGCGGCGACGCTCATCCAGGCCGCGATCCTCAGCGCCGTCCTGATCCTGCTGCCGCTCTGGCTTCGCCGGCGCGGACTCGGGAGTGCCGTACCCCGGCTGCGCTTCGGGCTCTATTTCCTTGCCTTGGGCCTGGCCTTCCTCTTTATCGAGATCGCCTTCATCCAGCGCTTCGTGCTGTTCCTCGGCCATCCGCTCTACGCCGTCGCTGTCGTGCTTGCGGGTTTCCTTGCCTTCGCAGGTCTCGGTAGCGCTCTGGCTGCACGCTGGGTGGCGGCGGTCGGATGCGGATCGGCGGTGCGCGGCATCGCCCTCGCTGTCGTGGTGATCGCATTCCTGGCTGGCACCTACCTGCTCGTGCTGTCCTTCATATTCGAACGGCTGCTGGCACTCCCGGATGCCGCGAAGATCGCAATCGCACTCCTCCTCATAGCGCCGCTCGCAGTCTTCATGGGCATGCCGTTCCCCCTCGGCCTCGGCCACGTCGGCGCACGCTCGGAGGAATTTCTTCCCTGGGCGTGGGGGATCAATGGCTGTGCGTCGGTGCTGAGCGCGATCCTCGCCGCACTGCTTGCAATGCATGTCGGGTTCACTGGCGTCGTGACGGTGGCCGCGATCCTCTATCTTGTCGCCCCGGCCTTACTCGCCGGGTCGCGGGATCGATGCGATCAGTGAAGGCGGTTGCTTGCCCCCGCAACCAACGATCCCTGCGATCCCAACAAAGCCCCCACTGCGGGGCTTTTTGCGTTTCTGGGCCTCGGAAACCGCAGTCTTTCCCATCGGCTCCTCCAGAACTGCCTTCTGCTCAAGGAACGCCGGGTCCTTCTGGCGGCGAGCAAAGGTCAGGATCTCCGCGAGGTCGCCGCGCAACACGATCGCCAGTAGCCGGTCGGCTACCTCCGTGTCGCGGCAAAGGAGACCGGCCGTCCGGGTTTTGATCCGCCTGATCTTTTGAAGCTCCACATCAACCGCGGGCTGCTCTTAGCCCCCATATCTTATCTCCCCAGGAAGATAATATCCTGATCGACTGACGCATTGAACTTGTAGCTGGGCCGGATTTTCCAGTGTCAGCTGGACGTCGAGACTCCTGTTGATCGTACGCTCGGTTAGGCGACCGAACGTTTCCCCAAAGTTCCGCCTTGCTGCATCGGAAGCCGTATCCTGCGTCGCGACGCGTTGAACTCAATGGCAATGCCATGTCGATACCCGTTCCAATCATGGCAATGAGGACCGCGGAGCCGAAGGGTGGTATTGACTGGAGCTTTGGACGCGAGCGCGGGCTTGGCTTGTGAATGAGATTCCAGCCCTCTCTTGATTCGGGCCAGCGGAATCACATATGACTATCGGTAGTCATATGGAGAGGTGGCATGAAGGAAATCCAGCTCAAGGACGCGAAGGCGACGCTTTCCGCCGTGGTCGATCGGGCCGTGGCTGGCGAGCCGACTGTCATCACCCGCCACGGCCGCAAGGAAGCCGTGCTGGTTTCCTTCGAGGAGTGGGAGCGAGTTTCCAGGGTGCCGGACTTTGCCGATCTGCTATTGGCCTTTCCCGGCGAGCGGGGGGATCTTCCCGAACGCTCGCGCAAGCGCGCCCGTGCATTGCGCGAAAGCGGTCTCTGATCGTGTATCTTCTGGACACCAACATCGTGTCGGCCGATGCGCCGACCAAGCGCCATGTCGGCGTTGAGGCGTTTGCCGCCTGGGTGCGTGCGAATAGTAACCGCCTCTATCTTTCGGCGATCACCATCGCCGAGATTGAAGCCGGCATTGCCCGCTCAATCAGGATCGAGGCCACGACGAAGGCGGAGAACCTGCGCCGCTGGCTTGCCGCCGTGGAACATTTCTATGCCGGTCGTATCCTTCCGTTCGGCGTCGAGGAAGCGAGGCACGCCGGCCTGATGCTCGACCGGGCGCGCGCTCATGATCCCGGCTTTGAGGACATCGCTATAGCGGCCACTGCCGCCGCGCACAGTCTCACGGTTCTGACAGCCAATGAGCGCCCTTTCGAGCCGCTCGGTGTGCCGCACGCCAATCCCCTGAAGCAATTGCCCACTATACAGTGACGGGCAATATCGCGCCCACTGGCGTCCGCACTCTGCAAGTATTTTTACGACAGGCTTCGCCGGTCTACGCTGTTTCCGACTTATGATATTGAAGTAGCACCGGAAACTTCCATCAATCTGAACATGGTGGGGCGGCAAAAATCTTCTGCGCTTCAATCGAAGCGCGAGAGGAAGCTAGATACCTTTTCCAAGCAGAGCGCCTTTTCTTCGACATGCGGCATGTGACTAGAGTTTTCGAATACCACCCACTCGCATCCCCTGATCTTGTCGACATAGGGCCTCACAACGAGCGGCGTGGCCTCGTCGTATTTGCCTGAAATCAGGAGGGTAGGGGCTTCTATGAGATGCAGACGGTCTTCGATCGTCCAGTCCTTCATCGTGCCGATGACGTGGAATTCGGTCGGCCCGTTCATGTTGCGGTAGACGGTATTGTCCTCGTCCATGATGGCAAAGGTGCGCGCGACTTCCGGAGGCCATGGCGAAACGCGGCAGACATGGCGGTCGTAGAAGACCCGCGATGCGGTGATGTATTCAGGATCGGTAATCGAACCGGCCTTCTCATGCTTCAAAAGCGTGTCCTGCACATGCCGCGGCAGCTCCTCGCGCAGACGGTTTGCTTCCGCAACCCATGTGTGCATGTTGGCCGGCGAATTGGCGATGACGAGCGCCTTCAGCCCCTTTGGCCGTCGCACGGCGTGCTCGGCGCCGAGCATGCCGCCCCAGGATTGGCCGAGGAAGGCGTAGCGATCCTGAATGCCCAGGTGGTTCAGGAGCGCGTCCAGTTCTTCGAGGAAAAGACCAGGGGTCCAGAAGTCCGGCCCTTTTTCCGGCAGGCGGGTGGAATTGCCATTGCCGAGCTGGTCGTAGTGAATGACTGGCCGTCCGTCGATCTCGGTGATGCCCCTGACGCTGTCGACGTAGTGATGCGTGCAGCCGGGACCGCCATGGGCGACGACAAGCGGCAACTTGCAGCTGTCGAGCGACCCGGTGACGCGATACCAGGTTCGGTATTCGCGAAAGGGCAGGAAGGCTTCCTTCGACGCAATTGCGTTCACGTGCTTCTCCGTGTCGTGGCGATAGATGGAAAAGCATAACGCGGCTGAAAGAGGCGTGGCAGCTATCACAAGTTATAGGATGGGCGGTCCTCGAGCAGCCGGTAATGAGTGGCGCGCACGACTGCCTGGGTGCGGTTCTTAGCGCCGAGCTTCTTGGCCGCAGCGTTGAGGTGCATGACGACGGTGGGAACGGAGCGGTCGATGACGCGGGAGATTTCCTTGGCCGAAAGGCCCTCGGCGGAATAGCGCAGGCATTCGCGCTCGCGCTCCGTCAGCCTTGCCTTGCCGGTGCTGAACGTCTTCGTATCGAAGAGCGAATAGGCGGCCTCATGGAAAACGTGTGCGAGGAGGTTGAAGTCGGCGATGTAGCGTAGCGCGTGCCTTTCGAATTCCCGGTCGCCGCCGAAGCGCACACCGGTGACGGTTGCATAGTCGCCGCGCGGCATATGGACCGGCACGGTAACGCCGGTCGACATGTCCCTTTCGCTTAAATAACGCGCGACCGGGGCTGTATCCTCGGTCATGAAACGGCGGATCAGCGTGTCTGCCTCCGCATCGTAATTCCAGAAGAAGGGGGTGGACGTGCGCAGCGCCACCTGCTGGACCGGATCGATGCGGAAATAACCGTGATTGAACCAGTAGTCATGCATGTCGTCGGAAATGTTGCGTAGTTTCAGCAGCGATGGAATCATGATTTCGCCGTCGAGATCGTAGGGCACCGGCGTATAATCGTAGATCAGCGCTTCGAAACCGATAGCCTTCATCGCTTCGAAGACCTGGTCAATCCGACCGTCCAGCGTTTCATGATCCGCGAACTGTCGTCTGATCGTGCCGATTTCGTCAATCATCGCTGGCTCCACAGGCCTCGAGCCGATCCTATCACTTCTTATAGCTGGCGCCCGACATCGTTTGAGGTAAAAATTAGCAGTGCCCAAATATTAAGCAAGCATTTTCTTCATCGGAGTGGTCAATGTGGCGTGAGATCGAGCCCGATGCTCGACTTGAGATCGAAGTCGATGGCCACAAGGTGGTGGCCTACAGTTTCGGGGATGGAGCGGAGACGGTTTTCTGCCTCAATGGCGGGCCGGGACTGCCCTGCGACTATCTGCGCGAGGCGCATTCCTGTCTGATCGATCAACGCTACCGCGTCGTCGCCTTTGATCAACTGGGGACCGGCGCGTCGGACCGTCCGACCGATTCTTCGCTCTGGACGATCGGCCGCTATGTCGAGGAGACCGAGACCGTGCGCAAGGCGCTTGGGCTCGGCAAGGTGCACATGCTCGGTCACTCCTGGGGTGGGTGGCTGGCGATCGATTATTCGCTCACCTATCCTGGCAACCTGCAGACGCTGATCCTTGAGGATACCGCTGGGGACATGCCGCATCTGATCCTGGAGCTAGAGCTGTTGCGTGCCGCACTCGGGCCGGAAACGGTGGCGATGATGCAGAAGCACGAAGCCCGGGGCACGTACGACCACCCCGAATATCTCGCCGCCGTCACCATCCTCAATTATCGCCACGTGTGCCGGCTGATGGAATGGCCCGCACCTGTTCGCCGATCGCTCGGCGACTGGAACATGGGACCCTACGGCACCATGCAGGGCCCGAACGAATTCCTCTATACCGGCAACCTGAAGGACTGGAACCGCGTTCCGGATCTGCCGTCCATGACGGTCCCGACATTGATCACCTGCGGTGAGCACGACGAATTGACGCCTGCCTGCGCGCTGAAGATGAAACTCGCCATCCCGAACGCCGAACTGAAGGTGTTCGCCAACGCAAGCCACATGCCCTTCTACGAAAACCCGGCGGACTACTATCCGGCACTTCTCGATTTCCTGGCACGCAACAGGTCGAACTGATGCATAAGCTTGCAGACGACAGCACCAGACGACGGAGGCACCGGCATCGCGATGCATCGCTATAGGTTCGTTTTCCGAAGGCCTCTCCAGTTCCTGCCGGTCATCGCCGGCATCAGCATCATCACCTTCGTGCTGGTGAGGCTGATTCCCGGCGATCCGGCACGCGTGCTGCTCGGCACACGCGCCACGCCGACGGCGATCGCCAATATCCGCGCCCAGTATGGCCTCGATGAGCCGATCTGGCTGCAGTATCTCTATTTCCTCAGAAACCTCGCCAACGGCGAGATGGGAAAGTCGATCCTCTACAAGATCGATGTGCTCAAATTGATCGCGACGCGTATCGAGCCGACGATCGCACTCGTCATTTCGAGCGTCGTGCTGTCCGTCGTGATCGCCGTGCCGCTCGCGGCAATCGCGGCGCGCAATGCGGGGCGAGCGCCGGATCATGCCGTGCGCATCATTTCGACGTTCGGCATCGGATTCCCGCCCTTCTGGCTTGGCCTGATGCTGATCATCCTGTTCAGCGTCAAGCTGGACCTGCTGCCGGTGTCCGGTTACGGATCGACGATCGCCGACAAGCTCTCTCATCTCATTCTTCCGAGCCTCACCATCGCGCTGTCGCTGTCGACCGTTCTGACACGCAGCCTCAGGACGGCAATGATCGAGGCTCTGAAATCGGATGTGGCGACGGCAGCCCGCGCTCGCGGCATGCCCGAGCGCATCGTCTTCTGGCGTCACGTGGTGCCGAACTCGCTGGTGCCGACCATCAACCTGCTCGCCGTCAACACCGGCTGGCTGATCGGCGGAACCGTCGTCATCGAGAGCGTCTTTGCGCTACCGGGCATGGGGCAGTTGCTGGTGCGCGCCATCTTCTCGCGCGACTACATGGTGGTGCAGGGCGTCGCCATGGTCTTTGCCTGTGCAACGGTGCTCGTCAATTTCCTCGCCGACATTGCCACTGTCGCGGCCGATCCGCGGGTTAAGCTATGAGTACGATGGCCGTCTCACCCTCCGCTGCGGGCTGGCGAACGTTCCTGGGCAGGCGCACGATGCTCACCGTCGGTGCATCGATCTTGCTGTTCTTCATTCTCGTGGCAATCGCGGCGCCGCTGATCGCGCCGTACGATCCGATCCTTCAAGACAGCAATGCGCGCCTGCAATTGCCGTCCCTCCTGCATCCACTCGGTACCGACAACTTCGGTCGCGATATCCTCTCACGCATCATCTGGGGTGCACGGATCGACCTGCAGATCGCGGTGATCGGTGTCGCCTTTCCGTTCCTTATCGGCACGGTCGTCGGTACGGTCGCCGGCTTCTTCGGCGGCATCGTCGATGCGATCTTCATGCGGATCGTCGACATCATCATGGCCTTTCCCTTTCTGGTGCTCATGCTGTCGATCATCACCATCCTGGGGCCGGGCCTCGGCAGCTTTTACATCGCCATGGCTCTCGTAGGTTGGGTCTCATACGCACGGTTGATCCGAGCGCAGATCCTTGTCCTGAAAAACAGCGATTACGCCGTGGCAGCGGTCAGCCTCGGCTTCGGCCGCATGCGGATCATGTTCCGCCATCTGCTGCCGAACGCCATTGCCGGATCGATCGTGTTTTCGATGTCCGATGCCGTCCTCGTCCTGCTCAGCGGCGCCGCTGTCAGCTATCTTGGGCTCGGCGTCCAGCCGCCGGTTGCCGAATGGGGCGTCATGGTCGCGGAAGGCCAGAGCTTCATCACCACAGCCTGGTGGATCACGCTATTTCCCGGCCTTTCCATCGTCTTCCTTGCCTTCGGTTTCAGCATTCTCGGTGGTGCGTTCGGCGAGTTGCTCGGAGTGCATGAATGAGCGTCTCCGTCCTTTCGGTTCGCGGTCTCACGGTCAAGGCGCATCTCGACCATGAAACGCGCACGCTGCTCGATGCCGTATCGCTCGATCTGGCAAAGGGTGAGATACTCGGGCTGGTCGGCGAAAGCGGTTCCGGCAAGAGCCTGTTCTGCTGCTCGCTAATCCGTTTGCTTCCATCCTCCCGGTTGAGGATCGAAGACGGCTCAATCCTTCTCGAAGGGCGCGACCTGACTGCCGTCAGCGACACCGAGATGCTCGACATCCGCGGCAGCGAGATCGGCATGATCTTCCAGAACCCGACGAGCCATCTCGATCCGGTGATGAGGATCGGCGATCAGATTGCCGAGGGCATCCGCTATCATCAGGGCCTCGACGGCAGGGCAGCCCGTGCGGCCGCGATCGAGATCCTGTCGCAGGTCGGTTTTCCAGACCCGCCTCGTCAGTATGACAGCTATCCGCACGAGCTCTCCGGCGGCATGCGCCAGCGCGCCATGATCGGCGTGGCGCTGTCCTGCAATCCGAAGATCCTGATCGCCGACGAGCCGACGACCGCGCTCGACGTGACCATCCAGGCGCAGATCCTGCAGTTGCTGATCGAACTTCGCGACACGCGCGGCCTGTCGATCATCCTCATCACCCACGATCTCGGCATCGTAGCGCAAACCTGCGACCGGATCGCGGTCATGCGCAACGGCAGGCTGCTGGAGCAAGGCCCGAAGCGGCAGATCCTGTCGCACCCGCAGGACCCCTACACGATCAAGCTCATTCACAGCCACCCGTCGATGCCGGATGGCGTTCCTGTGCCGAGAAGCGCCGCACTGCCTGCGACGGCGGCGGTGAAGCCGATACTGGAGATCGACGACCTGCATGTGCGCTTTCCGGTTGGCGGCAGCCTTTTCAAGGGAAGTGCTGCAAAGACCGTCAGTGCCGTCTCCGGCGTCAGCCTGCGGATCATGCCGGGCGAGACGGTTGGCATTGTCGGGGAATCGGGCAGCGGCAAGAGCACGCTCTCACGCGCGATACTGGGTCTGACGCCGATCTCCTCCGGGCACATCAGTTTCGAGGGTGCCGATCTTGCCCTGCAGAAAAGCGCGAGCTTGGCGAAGCTCAGGCGCGAGGTCGCCATGGTCTTTCAGGATCCGTTCAACGCCTTGAACCCACGGATGACCATCGGCCAGACCATCGGCGAGGTGCTGGCGGTGCGTGGCGAGGTCCCGAAGGCGGACATCCCCGCGCGGATCGGAGAATTGCTGGATCTCGTCGGGCTCGAGCGCGAGTTCGCCAAACGGAAGCCGCGCTCGATGAGCGGCGGCCAGTGCCAGCGCGCCGGGATCGCCCGCGCACTTGCCGTCGATCCGAAGCTGATCATCGCCGACGAATGCGTGGCCGCACTCGATGTCACGATTCAGGCGCAGATTATCGACCTGTTCCGCGAGCTGGCAGCAAGCATGAACCTGACGCTGCTGTTCATCGCCCATGACCTGGCCATCGTCCGCAATCTCTGTGCGCGCACGATCGTCATGTATCGCGGCGAGGTGGTCGAGGACGGTCCGTCGGAAGAGATCTTCGCGCGTCCGAAACACTCTTACACCGCTCGACTGGTGGCAGCGATCCCGGACATCAACCCGGACAGGCCGCTGCTTGGCGATATTCGAACTGCTCCTGACAACATCCTATCCGTCAAGCGCATTCCATAATAACGAAGGGAACGACATCATGAACAGGAAGTGGAAATCCATCGGGCTTGCGGCCTTTGCCGCTGCCCTCAGTCTCAGCGCCAGCTTCGCCGAAGCTGCCGGCGTATTGAGCATCGGCCGTCGCGAGGACTCGACCACGTTCGACCCGATCAAGTCAGCCCAGAACGTCGACAACTGGGTGTTCTCCAACGTCTTCGACGTCCTCATCCGCGTCGACAAGACCGGCACCAAGCTGGAGCCGGGTCTGGCCGAGAGCTGGACCGTCTCGGGCGACGGACTGACCTACACATTCAAGATCCGCGACGCGA
>Ga0123342_1008737_pt1 | contig 12554 bp, 7 predicted proteins | sample Turbeawhitnodule_FD_89960 | JGI IMG/M metagenome (GOLD analysis project Ga0123342, IMG submission 89960) | Root nodule microbial communities of legume samples collected from Mexico - Turtle bean Mexico white nodule | ecosystem: Host-associated > Plants > Roots > Nodule | place: Mexico: Nepantla...
TGAAGAATCCAAGATAGCTAAGTTTGTAAGTGGTTTGAGAAGAGATATTAGAGATTTTGTAGAATTAAATGAGTACTCTTCTTTAAAGAAAGTGGTTCACCTAGCCATCAAGGTGGAATCACACCTTTTGAAAACAACTTTCAAACATACTCATGATGATGGTTTCTACAACTCTTCTAGGAAGGATGCAAACAAAATTTCTACTTAAATTTCTCCTTCCAATTTTTCCAAACAAACCACCTCTCCAAAAAAAGTTTCTACTCAAAATCCTTATTTGCATACCATGATAGTATTCCATATCTGATTCTTCACTGTCTCTGGAATTTCAATTCAGCCATAAAATTTCAATGCAACAAAATTACAATAGCACACATGGACCCCATCAAGTGTTGTTCTCATGTGCTGAATTTTGCTTCCACTTTTTAAACTATTAATATGTCGGGGCCCAAAGAAATTTCCAGTTTTCCAATTCTTACCAAATTCAAGAATGTGTTGAAATTTCTCTCTGCTATCAATTTGATCGTCGTGACTCCTATTTCACTTTTCTACTTCACATGATTGTTACCTAGCACCAATGTACTTTCAAATCATAACATTTCATATTGAATTGATTGTCGATTTGGGGGTCCCACTGATGTGAGTTGATTTTAGGATTGCACATTTTATGGGTTACTCTTTTGTTTATGCATTTTGATATTAGCAAAATATGGTCAGAAACCCAAAAAGAACACAATTATACTGGACACGAACTTAACCAAGCGGTTAAGTGTGAAGGTTCACTTCTAGAAGGAAAGAGAAAACACAATTATATTGTGATGATGATGAAGAGGTGTGGAATTAAAGCATATAATGGAAAGTAACAAGATGGAAAAACCAAAAAAAGAAAAAGAAGAACACAAGAATATAAGAGGAATGGAAATGGCGTAAGGAAGGAAGAGATGAAGAGATAGAGGAAGCTTATGGATGATGATGGTGGTGACGCCACTTGGAGTGGTGAAGAGTTGCCACTTGAAGTGCACAAACACCCAATATAAGACTCACAAAAAGAGAGCACTCAAGACTCTGACAAAGTTTCTTTTCTATTCAAATTCAAGTTTAAAAATACATGAGGCAAGACACCTTTTATACCAGAGAGAGTGACTTGGGGAGCAAGAGTGAGAGGGGTAGGGGTGTCATTAGTGAAAAACCTTCTAGAAGGTAGGTAAAAAAAATCCTAAACCCAGGTGCACATGTCATGAAATGTGGGTTTGGCACATGTCATGAAATGTGTGCATTGTTTATGTTACTTCACGTTAACAATCACAATTAGTCTCTATTTGCAACATAAACATTACCGACACTGCACTCCAACTGGCTACCCTGCAAAACTGTTGATTTAACTATTCCAGCAACAAGTGCCTTAACTGCAATTTTCAAACAAATTCTACACCAAAATTTGTCATTCAATTCATCACCAGTTGGACCATAATTCAAATTAGAGTACAATTTTTTTTTCATTCATCAAGCGAATACTATAGAACAATTAGCAAATTCACTACACATTGTTCACCAAAATTTAACACGAGTGTTGAATCAATCTCACTCCAATATTTGCGGTTCCAACATTTTTTTTAATCAAACAGTGAACTTTCAATATGTTGTTCAAGCTGCAAGACTGTAACAACAAACTTGAATGAATCAAATTTCAGTTTACGAAAATTCCAACAATCACCAAATCTGCATAAGACTAGCAGATAAAGTAATTTCCAACTGTTTAAACTCTTCACACAACAAATTGAACTGTTCAGAGAACCAACAAAAACAAAATATAAACAACAAGTTTCAGCCAACTGCAACTAGCGCTGAAACCACCACCAAAACTGAATCAACGTTTAAATAAATAGAATCTAGCAACTGGTTTATTCGACACAAAAATCAGCTAACAAAATTTGAAATTTAAACCACTGAGGAATTTAAGAAAATAGTTTATTTGCATTTTCAAGCAACACGTAAGTTCCTTGAACAATCCAACTCCAATTTCATTGTGAATTTTCCAAAACCACAAGAAATTGATTCACACAAGTCAATACGAGAACAACCAAATCAAAGTAATGGAAGTATTTAGGGTTTCAAAAAAAAAGGGGGGAAATGGGAAACTCAAGTTTCAAAACCAAACAAGTTTCGAAAAAAATGGGAAATGCATCAAATTTTTCCTATAATACCAAACAAGTTTCGGAACTACCTCAATGGTGGAAGGAGAAGCTTCGGCGCGAAAGGATTTTGAAAATTTCGTTGTTTGAGAGGAGAAAGTGAAGATGGTACTAGATTACCTCGGAACTACCACAATGGTGGAAGGAGAAGCATCAGCGCAGGGAAGGGTTATCAGAGGGTTCAAAAAAATTTATTGTTTGAGAAGAGAAAGTGAAATAGGTTAAAACACTTATTATGAAATAAAAAATGACATAGTAAAAATTTATTATGACGGTTCTACCCTGAACAGGCATAGTAAATACTTATTATGTTAGCTTTAATTTTAACCGTCATAATAAACTTCATAATTAATACAAAAATGTCAATGTACCACTTTTTATGACAGGTACACTGCTCCCATCATAGTAAGTCGTCATTATTTCTTCTTTTTCCACTAGTGAATGATTAAATTCATTTAATATATAATAAATAAATAACATTTCATTTCTTAAACATTATTAATAAAGACATTACCTGAAGGTGATTTCACGCCTCTATTGTATATAAAATAAGGTAACGTCTTCAATTGTTAGAATAATAAATATTAATCAATTTTAAATAATTATATTAACTAATAATTACTTAAAAAATTAAAGATTTTATGTGGATTGATATGATAAAAAGTAAAGTTTTAGAAAAGTTGAGATTTTAACTACATATGCCTATTCAAGATAAAATACATCCACCATATCAAAATAGTGGAAGACAAGAAACAAATTATAATTTCTACTACAAAATAATATAATACTTGGAACACTTTAAGAAATATCTTTGGAAGTAGGCACTTTTTTCTACACCAATGTGTTCAACCTGCATTGTATAGGAGTGATAAAGTGTCTATTGAAAAATATTATTTTGACAACTTTATAGTCAAAGACATCAGTTTATAACCTTTCAAAATTTCTTCATTTCTTCATATGAGTCCACATTTCAATAATAAAAAGATTTGTCCTTCTACTTTTAACAGTTGTAATATGAAACAATTCCTTGTTGGGTTGTTGACATATCAAGACTCATATCCATTATAGTTTTAATAAATAAATTAAATAAAATTCTTTTTTTTTCTTTTATCTCAATTCACCTTCTCCATCTTCACTGTAGTAATACACAACTCCCCCTTCTTACAATTGTTTGCAATTTTGCTCCTAGCGACATTGCATGATCCCTTTGTCGTTGCCAAAAATTGTCTTACATAGTTGTTACCCTGCCACGCCTCTTGAAAAGGTTTTTCTCTAAAAATATTTGCATTTTCGGTGTTGTATTTGATTTTTTTGGATTGGGTAAACCAAGAAGTTTATGGATTACACAATTTGAAATGTATTATATTTTTTAAATACATTACCGATTATACAATCTATAATGCCTGGATCCAGAATTACATTCCAGATTGTGCAATTCAAAATTACATTCTAGATTGTAAAATTCATAATGTATTCCAAAAGTGGAATACATTACAAATTGTGCAATACAGAGTGTACTTTCGAATCCAAAAATGCATTATGGATTGCACAATCCAGAATATATATTTAAAAAAAAAAATTATTAATTAGTTTTTTTTATTAATATAAGACCTATATAACATGCAAACACAATAGGAGGTTTATCTCAAGGTGATGGTAGATAGGGACCAATAATGTTAATATGTAGAAGAGATCGTGAACATATTGTTCATGACAATGGTGCTTGCTTATAAATAGATGCATTGGCAGAGGGACATGATGCGTGAGATGGATTCTCGAGAGGACCCTCAAATTGTTCATTATTAATGTGTTTTCGCATATCATGTTACATAAAGACTGTGGAAGGGTGAGTAAGATACAAAAATTGTAGTTAATGGTTGTATTTCATCATGATGAACATTATATGACGTAACAAACACCCATATTTTTCCGTGGATCAAGGAGAACTAAAGTTGGTCTCCCATGGTCACAAGTTAAATAAGTCTAGGTTGCCTAATCTACATACAGAGGTTGCAAAGCTTAATTTTGGATTATTGCCTTTGTGCAACATAATAAGTTATAGGACGACAAATAAAGGGTTGATTTCAGTCTTTGTGGAGAAGTGACACTGGAACACCAACACTTTCCACCTTCCAGTTGGTAAGATGATGGTGGTGTCAAATGAAGTTCCAATGCCACTTCATATCCTCATTATGGGGTAGTTATATTTCTGTGTGACATTGGATTTTGTTGCAGCTTTAATAATGTTGGTGGAGTTGCTATTGGTAGACCTCAGTGATGCCATAACAGAGATGAGGCATTGTCATGGTTCTGATATGAGGCTTAGTTGGATATGGGACGTACATGAGGATAGTTGCATCCACTAGAGATGAAAGTGTCTACCAAGGGCTTACTTGGTGCATCACGTGCGATGCACAAAATTTACTGATAAAAGTACGATATCAATTAGCAAGTTGTACTTGCAGCTCTTTAGTAATATGTGAATGCGTGGTAGATACCCATGAGGAGTTGTCATACTGACCCACGTGTATGACCAATTAGGGATACTTGTTTTACCCAAACAAAGCCGGTTGTGCCACATTTTTACATGTAAATAATATACATATAAGCTAGATTTATTGTCATATGAATACATTTTAATTTTGTGTTGAAACTAACAGACATGGGATATGAACACTTTCCAATGATGGGAAAGAGGGATGTGAATCCCACTTATGAGGAGGTTCACCTGCAAGCAACACAATATGTTAATAAACGACATATATGCATTATTGGTGTTGTGCAGGTTAAACGATTTCACCCATGCTGGAATTATATGTAATTACTCTTTGTTTTAACATTCTTATTAATGTGGAATCAACACAAGATGTTGCAAGCTTCTGGAAAGACAATGCTTATTGCATTTATTAAAGCATGGTCTCTATCACTAACAATTACTTGAGGAAACACATCAGATCTAAAAAACAACTCTCTAATTCTTTCAAGAGCACAAATGAAGTTATTTTCTCGTTCACTTCCTAACAACACGAAAGCAATAAAGAAAGTCAATCATACTATATCAAGCAAAGACAACTTTATTTGTTTGTTTTATATGTGTTGTCTATAAAAAAAATATAATATTAAATGCATTAACCAACTTAACTGAATTAGGGTGTATCCAAAAAATATTTGTGACAACTTGTGAAGACTAATTACACCTACTCCAATGAATATAATTGTCACACTCTAACAACATTAATTATTGCATTTCACTTTTAGATCTTCTTTTGATCTCTTGTATGCATATCTAACATTGTATACTAGTTTTATTGTCATGACATTGTTCTCATTATTCTTTTTTAAAGTAAGTAATATGTTAATCAACTTGACTAAACTTTTGGTTATCTTAACAAGTATCACATGCTCACTTTTCATGGTTATAGTCACATATTACCTTAAACTCTCAACCTTCTTCACTTCAAACTTATTAACCCCACAACTAAAAAGGACAATCCTATTTTCTTATACCAATTATAATCAACTAAGATTTTGTTTGTATTTTTTATATTTACTACTCCTTTCACAACCTAAAAATACAATTTTTTTTCCTATTGTCCATTTGTTTTGACAAACCTTAATATTACAATTATAAAACCAAGTCCAAAAGTCATCCTACACATCCGTTGAAGTATGTTATCTTGCATACTAAATACCTTCACAAATACAACGTAAGTACATTTCCTTTATAATTTTTTTACACAAATGACAAGCATTCTTCTTACTTCATGTTGTGAAAAACCCAAACATAATTTTCTCCAACCAATTAATCTTCAATTGTCCCAAATTTCATTATGTTAAACTCATCTAAATCAAATAACTTATCTACTTCATTGAATTTTCTTCTCCAAAATTAGAATTTCTTCTCTATATTCAACAATTATTTGTTAAAGTTATCAATATAGTGAGTATAAAATAATGTGTAGTACCTGACACAAATTTTTATAATTTCTTTTAAAAAACATTAAAAGTTATATTTAAAGTTACTTCTAGTTTTTTAATTTTTCAAAAATTGTTAAGGTCATTATTTAAATCGCTACTTAAATAAAATATTTTTACACTGATAAATTACTTTTTTATAACTATATCGAATAGATGGAGTACACTTTAAGAGATTATTCTCTTTCGCACATAATTTATTCCATACATATGATAGGCATTATCAAACTACCAAGCTACTAATATTAGTAATTAAAATTCTAATTTAAAAGACAACTTTAACACTTTTAAATAATTAAATAAAAATAATAACCTTAAATACGATTTTTTTATTTTAAAAAATAGCATTAAACATTGTATTTTAAACATTGTATCACAATTTTTTTATCATTAAACATTGTATTTTAAAACAAAACTTGTCTGTCACTTATAAATTATCCCAAAATCGTATACGTGTCTTTTTGAAATATTTCTCTCCCAATAAAATATTTGCAATTCTTGTTTTGAAGATTAACAAAACAATAAAACAAATCAAATATTTCATTTGTCAAAATGCTTATCAAAAGAAAAAAAGAGAGAGATATTTAACAATAAACTGGGCTTTGAATGACCAAAATTAAATCAAGCCTTTAAAAGGCATAGGCCTTTTCGTCCTGCACCTTTGTAAAAAAGTTTAACTTACATAATTTAGAATTTGAAATATATTTTCTACATTCAAAAATAACTTCCAAACTCTATTCCAAATTCTACAAATACAGAATAAAATTTTGTAATACGAGTCAAAGTTTTCTAAAATATCTTCCGAATATAAAATTGTATTTAGAATTCTCCAATTCAAAATATAATTATATTTTGAATTATAAAAAATTTAGAATACAAAATTTACTAATTCAGAATGAACAATTTCAGTATTTCTAAAAAATATGGGAGTTCCAGAAGAAACTAGGAAGGTGCAGAAAGAATGTGCCTAAAGCATAAAACAACTGTCTTTTGAATTCTTATACATATCAAACAGCCAAAATAAGGTAAAAAAACATATCAAAAGAAAAACCTTATCAATCTGCTTAACTTGTGATGACACATCAAAACCTCCGAATATATCATTCTTTCTTTTGTTTTGGTTGTATTTCTATCCTTTTGCAATACACAAAACATCTCAAATTGCCTTTTCTATATCACTTTCCAGCTACTTACAAAAACAACCGTATCATACACAACGATTGATTGACCTCTCCCTTAGTGTACTACTTACACTAAAATTCTTTCCCTGCTACAGAAGAATGATACTATAAATGGTAATGAAGGAGGTAGCATTCTACCAACTGAATTGAAAATGATAATGTCACAATATATACCATTTCCAAAACTAAGTTCAGCTGGCGCATTCTCCCAAGTATATTTTAAAAGGTAAAGCAGAAACAGCTAAAATAAATCATGCAAATTTGAAAGGCCTACGCAAGCAAAGCTCCTCAATGATCCCTTCTTCAATTGGTTTCTTTACAGGAGAAACCTTTATTTCATACAGCTTTGGCCACAGTTTTCCAGTCACTGCAAGCACAAGAGAGGAAAGTAATCTTATTTGAGTTGTAAATGGAAAAAAGGGAAAAAGCAAAAACATTAACTTTCACTAATTGATGCATACTAGACAATTCTTAGATGGAAAAGAACATAAAATTTGACCTATTAACTAGAACATCACTTGTGTTGCAACGAAAAATTAAAACTAAAAATAAGTACAAATATAAAATGTTAAATTATTTATTTAATGGAGAAGATATTGTCATTAAAAAATCTAATGGAAAAAATGTGTATAAAAACAGACAAGAAATTAGATGGATTAAAACTGAACTTTAGATATTCTATAGATATTCTAGAGGAACAAAAAATATATTATACTCTTTCAGCTAATAACAAAAAATGTAAATTTAAAAACGTGTAGTTAGCATCTCTTTCAGCTCATAAAAAATTACAAAACCATGGTTTGGAACCTTTTCTAATTGAAATCCAAACCCGTACTAATAGGTGGATTTTGCGGAAAAATCACTTGCTTTGCATTGCATCATATGCCATGCCTAATAGTAGTAATAATAATTAAAAAGGAAAAAGTCTCAGATGGGTGAAATGGAAATAATATGCAGGAATGACAAATTTCAAATTGACAATTTAATTAATAAGACCAGAACTTACCAAAAATCCGCTTTTGTTCATCATCCCATGCTATCCCATTCAAAACATCAATATTCTAAAATAAAAAAGATCTATACATTAGTGCAACAGCTACTTCTAATGGCTATTTAATCTCAAAAGAGAAATTAAAGAAGATAGACAGTTTAAAGAGGGTTGTTTCTTTGCTGTTCTTAAATCATAGCTGAGCTATAAAAATGTAACATATATGCATTGAATAACAGGACAAAAATCTTATCTCCTGATAGCAAAAGGTACAGGCTCCTTACATTATTCCCAGCTTCCTTAAGTTCTTTCCTGCACATGATATAGATGAAATGTAACTTCATGCAACAAGTGGACAAAGATACTTATTAGAGTACACCACCAGTTTGACCAATTTGATGTCTACTAATCTTTGAGAACCAGCTTGGGATTCAATTCACATATCATATCATTAACATACACAATAGCACTAAGTAATTATTTTTCATACTAAGAAAGAAAGACACCTTAAATTTTGGAGAAGAACCCATCCAAGAACACTGCCATCATTGGGAGAGATTCTCGCAATGCAGTCAGTCTACACAAAAGAAGTGTTCAACTTCAAACAATTAGGCCTAATAAAGAATCTTGGGCCATAGACATCATGCATACATGGCAAAATTAGAAGTTTAAGGAAGCAAGAAATATATTTTCAACTCAAATCACAATTGATTACACAAAGATATACCATAAAAACATTTGCCCAAACTTCACCATTAATGTATTCCAATTCATTGAGATTGTGTACTTCATGACTCTTATAGTAGACAACTTGTTTTGATAAAGCTACAACAAAGAGGGCAATGTAAGTTCCATGAAAATGCAAGGCAAACAAAAAGTATTGTCATGTTTGAAAGATGAACACAAAACAGTCTAAGAAAGGGGTTTTGCACTTAATTGGTGAAAGGAAAGGAATATAACTTTATTAAGTGGACAAACCTTTAAGCGTTTGAGGATTAATTTGATACAATGTTGAACTGCCATCACTTCCAAACAAGACTTTTCCATCAGTTGCCAGACCCCAACCATCTTTCATATCATGATTAAATGTCCCTATCTACAGAAATTGTAAAAATATGCTATTTGAATCTGGCTAGCTATGGTAACAGGCAATTTGGGGCATTCATCCATCACTGATAGCATCTCAGGAAAAGTTATGAAACAACAAAAACAAGATTGATATTCACAAATTCCATGAAAACAACACCATGGGGACCAACTCGGTACAACACTGTTTAGATTACACCCAACCAGCTTGTATAACATTTGATTTTTTAATGAAACTAACCTACCAAGTTATAACATACATGTCTACCTCAGATATAGTAAGCTGAAGTCACTCATATTACCATGCAATCACTTAAATTACTTCTAGCATAAATGTTAAAAAAAATTCACATTGTAGCTGTCAAGAAGAAAATTAGTTTAATATAGCAATAAATTTAAAATGAAAATGGCATGTCAGATGATACAGTATAAACTTTCAGGTGAAATATTTATAAAATAATGCAGAATAAAAAAGAATGATTACAAATCTCCTATAGTTTTGATAATGCAGTCATTTTCCTCTAGAATCTAGTGGAATCAAAACATAGAATGATTCAGACAAGCAGACCAAGACAAAAGATTAAAAAAGGGGGAAGGTGAAGCAACAAACTTTGCTTAAATTTTTTGGGTCGTATATGAAACCAGCTTTCTGCAACCAAATTACTTGGAACAACCTACAAAAAGTGCGATGGATAAATATACTAGAATTAGTATAAACATCAAATGTCAGAGTGAAAATAACTTAATAATGTCTTAACCACAAGTGTTTATAGCCCAAAAAAACGTGTTAAGATAGAATTGAAGTAAATATCCCCTACCTACGACATCCACAAGCAATGAGAAAAATTGCATGGCATAAATGAGAAAACTTGGTAGGCACTATGCAGTTTTCATGTCTATCACAAAATACATGGTGTTTAAGAAGCATAAAAAAAGTCATATATTTTTAAAGGAAACATCCAGACAAGATTATATTCATCCAGAAACAATTCATAAAATATGTGGACATTTTCCCCTCTTTTTTTCCATCTCCTAGAACTCATTGGCAACAGAATCATTAAAACGCTAGTACTCTACATAAAAAGAAAGTGTGTGTGTGTGTGTGTGTGTGTATATATAAAAAAAAGAAAGGGTTTACACACGACAGGCATGTATAACATAAACAATGGCATCTCAACAAGTGGAAATACCAAAGTCCAATAATAATACAGAGCTAGCCCTGAAATAAAAAAAGAAAAGAAAAGAAAGATACATTCAAACAAACCATGAGGGCACATCAACCAAAACTCATGGAATTCTCCACTAGGAGAATCTGAAGCAAAAGTTTGCCTAGTATCAATCCAAATTTAGCTAATCTATCAGCACAACTAAAAACAAAGTAAAATGCAACAGAAATTGCCCTTCACACCTATTGTTGAGGAGAGTTAAACCTTCCCCAAATAAAGAACTGTCCATCTTCTGTATACCCTCCACCTGAACAAATAACAAGTCTACAAAATTTACAATAACTTCAATAGTGTCCTATACTTAAGAAATATAATGAGAATGCTATATTGATAAGAACAATAACATATATATTTTACCATGATTAATATGTCAAATATCCTTTCTTCATCAGAAAGGAAAGTATCAATTATCACCACAATTTTTGTGTTTTATGTCACAAGCACACTATAGTTTCTAAATCCTTGATGCCCAATTATAGTCATCTACTCCGAAGCCAACTGATGCATAATTTGTATAATATTTGTATTAGTTAATCCCTCTGAACTCTAGAAATGTACCTTATCCACATAACGTGTATCCCAAACCAACAGGTAAGTTACTAGAGTATATGTTTATCCTTCTTTTCATATGCTATAACAAGTGCAATATTTCTTGTCAAAGACTGACACTATGTCTCTCAACCCAAAATACAAGTAGACACACATAAGAACGTGTCTCATGCTGCACCACTGCATAGCCTGTTTTCTACGAGTTGTTATTCATAAAAATGTAGAGTAATTGGAAATTCAAATGAACTAGGCATTAGACCAAGTACATCAGAGTTCAAGAAATGGATTAATCTGTACCTTTCCAGTGCGAAGGGAAACTTTGCGGACAGAAGACTGAAACAAAGAAAGAATTGAAAGGTTAAAATGCAATATTTCAGAGTAAAAGCAATTTTTGTTGTATGTCTAGAAAACAAAGATTAGAATGTAATTAGAAAATAAACCTAATCATGATAAATTTTAGGACAAACAGAACTTGAAAAATTATTGGTCTTATCCAATAGATGGCAATTGTACTGTATTACTATTATCAGTTCTAATGCTGGGAACACCACCAACCACTGAGAGGTCTGTGCTTCAGTAACGAGTCATTAGTGTTAATCCTGTTAAGAGTAAGGATCCAGACAAAGGATTTGAGTCATTTGACCCCATGGGAAAGAATTTCCAGATGGTTTATAAATGAGAAATATCAAATGTCTCTACACACTACCAGGAGAATGAGTAACCAGCAAACATCAGACTAAAGAGTCGTTATGATTTTATCAGAATCTGAAGACAGATGAGCAAATTAAAAAAAGCAACAGAGACTCTACTCTAGTTCACTAACCTAACTAACATACACACAGAATGGTCAGATGTTCAATTTTATAATAATATTATCTGTTGCATAATCAGGAGAATTATGTTATAATTAAGTGCATATTCCATTTTATATTTATTAGGACAGATTTGTTAGTGATTTGATTTGTACAGCTTTAAACACCTATTATTTCTTGCTTTCATTACCTATTATTTCTTTCCTTAATTAGGTTGTAAAACAGTCTATAAATAGAGACTGTAATCACATTTGTAAGAGAGCTCAGAAATATATTTTATCTATTTCTTTCCACTTGGTACCAGAGCTCCTTATCTAGGAGACTCTGCTTCCGCAATTTTATTTTATTTTTAGCCTTCATTGTTGTGATCATTTTCCTTGACAGCCTTCATTGCTATAATCATTTTCCTTGGCAGCCTTCATTGCTGCAATTATTTTTTTTTTTTGGACAGCCTTCATTGCTGCAACTTTCTATTTTCCTTATCCTTTCTCCATTGACCACCACCACCACCTTGCACCATTGACCGTTACTGCCATCGCCATTGACCA
>Ga0123342_1008738_pt1 | contig 12552 bp, 7 predicted proteins | sample Turbeawhitnodule_FD_89960 | JGI IMG/M metagenome (GOLD analysis project Ga0123342, IMG submission 89960) | Root nodule microbial communities of legume samples collected from Mexico - Turtle bean Mexico white nodule | ecosystem: Host-associated > Plants > Roots > Nodule | place: Mexico: Nepantla...
TATGGCTTGGTTTCTTTACAAGTAGTCAACAAACCTTTTGTTAGGAATCACATAGCAAAAGCTCAATCTCCAAATGATTTAAGATAGGTTGCCTCCCTTTACATTCTCCTGCTACTTATTTACCTTTGAAATCCCCTCTAACTGACTAACTTAATAAAAAAACTACAATAACTTTTCCAACTTCTGAAAATTTTCCAATGTCCATCTTCTTACAGGTCAATTATTACAGAAGAGATTTCTATTCTCTTATTGTCAGGGAAATATATTGATATTGCATTAGTTGACCACAACAAATTGAGGTACTTTTTTTTAACAAATATATTTATATAATAAGCCAATTACTCACATCAACTTTAAACAGCACCTTAGGTAAACCAAGTTCACTCACGGAAAAACTCTTATTTAGAAAACTAGCTAAAATACTACTACTTAAAACTCTTATTTAAATTGATAGTGATGTGCTACTACTTAAAATACACAATTCTCTACTCCAGTATATCCTTGTGTTATGTTTTCTGGTTGGAGATCTGCAACAATCTGCAAGGTTTTTTGTTTGCGATTTATTGGTAAGCAAGGGATCTTGGTAAGCAAGGGATCCAAGCAAGCATGATGTACGACATTCTTCACCCATGCTATATCAGATTGGCTCACCCTAAATCTCCTTAAGTTTCTACTCATAAAACATTTGTATCACATCAAAATCTCCTACGTAATCTTCTTCAGTGAAGAGTCGTGCTCCACAAATTACAAATTGCTAGAGTTTATTTATCAAATCATTAAGACAACAATTCGGAATGAAATTCACCACAACTGAAATATCTAAGACCCAAAAATCAACATAAGTAAATCATACCAATCCAATCAAATCAAATCCAATCAAATCAAAGGACATTGGATAAATCGAACTCAGAAAGAATGTGAACAAATCCTTTCGCGGAGGCGCTGATGGTGGCGATTTCGAAACATCAAGTTGTGCTGACAACATAAACCCAAAAATATTTAGGAAGAAAATATTCATTTAACATTGTCCTAGTCAACTCGTCCAATGATTTGTTCTTTCTTTAAACTTCTCTATTTTGTTGTAGAGTTTTAGGTGCAGAAAATTTGTGTTGAATACCATTTTTTTCACAAAATGAATTAAAATTTTCATTTTGAAACTCCCTATCACTTTTAATTTTACAAATCTTGTTGCAGTTTTCATTTTGTAAAAGCTTTGTAAGCTTTTTGAAAGTTGAAAAAGGTATCATTTTTGGATGCAATGAATAAATTCCATGTAAACCTAGATAAATAATTTACAACAACTAATGCATAGTAATTTCCTCAAAGACTCATAATTCTGAAAGGATCAAATAAGTCCATGTGAAGCAGCTCGAGAGATCTAAAAGTTGAAACTTTTTTTTTTTTAATTTGAAAGAAGTTTTAGTTTGTCTTCCTTTCTAACATGTTTCACATACTTTATCCTTCTCAAACTTTAGTTTTGGAATACCTACGACAAGATCTTTAGAAATCAACTTATTCAAGTGATGCATGTGAATGTGAGAAATTCTTCTATGCCATAATCAATATTCTTTCGTTCTTGATAATAAGCATTCAATTTTAGATTCAATGTTTGTAATGTATAAATTGTACACATTATTTACCCTTTTACCTACAAGTAAGACATATCTTGAAGTTCCTTCACAGATCATACATGAATATGGCTCGAAGATAACTTGATATCCTTTGTCACAAAGTTGATTGATGCTTAGTAAGTTGTGCTTCAGTCCTTGTACATACAATACATATTTAATTATCATTGAGTCCTCATTACCTACATTACCTCTGTCGAGAATCCATCCTTTATTGTTGTCATCATGTGACAAAACCCTTATGTTTTAGTTTCATATTGATAAATTTTGAAGCATCTCTAGTCATATGCTTTGAAGAACCACTATCACATAAATCTAGTAGAAATCATAATTTTTTACCAATTTACTTTTACCAGATCACACAATTAATCAGTTGAATTTTTGAACACACAAGAAACACTTAAAATCAAATTACATAAATGTAAAAAGAGAGAGAGCATGAGAAACACATAGAGATTTTTATATTGGTTCATTCTTCCTTAAGAGCTACATGTAGTCCCTCATACACACTAATTGAGATCACTATATCCAAGAATCTTTACAAACAAGACTCACACTATAGTCACTCTTGTACTCTACACGTATGACTTATATCACAAGCAACACCCTACTGCTTTAAAAAAAATAAAAATAAAAAATCATATCTATACAAGAATTCTATAAACAAGTGAATTAAAGAACAACTACACCTGAATTACAACATATAAATAAACAGGTTATGGAAATTCAGGTAAACTTTCTACAATCAAGGAAAGTAATCAAAGAAAGCTCAAATAAAGTTCCAAGAATCAAAAGAATTTACTCAATGTAAATTGTGCTCTCAAAAATAAATTTTCTTTGTTTCTGAAAATGTTAAAGTCAGTGTACAAAAAAGTTTTCAAAATACGTTTTTATAATCCTCACAGGAAAAATGTTTTTTAAGCTGTTAAGTTATTTTTAATGGATTAAAAACTCAATTCAACCGATTGATTTCACTTAAAGTGAAAACAATGGATTAATTTGAATCTCTAATATGTTAAAACCATAACAAATAATATCATCCTTAAAACAAAGAGATTTCAATTTGTTAAATAACAAGTTTTAACATATTAAACATCTCTACATAACTTTTTGAGGTTTTAAGTAATTTTAACAAATTAAAGTAAAATTTCAATCATTTGAAATTTTCTCAATCCCAATACAAAGTTCTAAACACAAATATTTCAAAACATGATTCTTGGATTTTCATAGATTATTTACCTTGATAAACATAAATAAACAGACACAAAAGCACAAAGATGCATATAATGACATCTTCTTCAAAAGATTGATTTTCATTCTTCAATGGACTGAATACATTAAATACAAGTTTCAACTCCACCTATCTCCAATAGTTTATAACTTTGAGGTTCTTTCCTCTAAATTTTCTGTTGTGTTTCTGTTTCTAATTAGATGTAAGTAATCATTGTAGATTCAACTAATTGTATGTATAACTTTTGGACAAGCTCTCACTAGTTAGATATCAAAATACCAAAGATTTCATAATACTCTCAAAACTTGATTTGAAATCACAAAAAAAAATTGATTCGAAATCACACAAATGACAATCAGAGACCGCCCCTGAGATAAATAACCAAACTCTATTTGTGGGACACCAACACCAAAATAAAAGGAGACCATGAAAACACAAGGAGACCACCACTTGAGATAAATGACCAAACACTATTTGTTGGACGCCAACACCAAAATCAAAGGAGACCACGGAAACGCAAGGAGACTACCACTGTATAAGAAACTAAAAAACAAGGAGAATAAATGAAGGAATTTAAATCATGCCACGTTAGAAATGAGATTTGTGTACTTTATCATTTTTCACGTCACCATGTCAAGTTGTGATATGCCACACAGAGGCGTTTAACCTTTCACGCAAAATGTTTGTAATTAAGTGGAGAATCTCATTATTAAAAGTAATGCTTCAAAATTTTGAAATATTTTTATGAATATTTATTTTTTTAAAGCCATTAAAACATGTGTGACATTCTTCGGCCTTTGAAAAAAAAGGCCATTCAAGATGAGGAAATAGATAAATGTTTGAGATAATGAGATGAAAAAAATAGAACAAATACCTTAATCTGTATACATTATTATTGGTATAAGTTTATACACGATCAAATAATTAAATTTTTTAAAATTACTATTATAAAAAATCAACAGTATTAGTATACATGATAGTTTATGATTATATACTACAAAAAATCTAAACAGATGACCGATGGATTTTAGTTAATTAATCACAAATAGCTCTAATCAGACCCAAAAAATTAGGCTGATAAAACAAATTAGATCATCCAAGCAAACCTCTTAAACCCTTTTTTTTCTTAATTTTATGGAACAAGTTGGAATTTCAACTCTTCTGTCAGAGGATGATTGTGGTTCGAATAAGTATCACGAAAAAAGAGATGGATTAAATGTTTTAAGTAACTTTGTTCCTCGAAATATTTACTTTATTTCTTCTGTCAAATAATTTTTTAAATTTAATTAAATTTTATAAAACTCACTTAAAAGGTGAAATTTGTATAATTTTATTTAAAAATTTATTTTAAACAATTAGTAATTTTGTTTATTTTTTAAAAAAACTCGTCAACTTGTTTAGGACTTAATATTCGCACAAGTATACTTTATGCCATTATTCTTTTAGGTTCATTTAACCTAATTCTACCGTACTAAAAAAATTCGTGTCTGACGACAATCACAATAAAAACTCAAAAGAAGTTAGTTCACCAAGATTCCCGAAATCAGACCCACGGACCAGCCCAGCCTACGATTCCTGGCAGCTAAGATGTTCTTGTTTTGATAAGGCAATCTTTCAATTGGATTGTAAAATTTGAACCTAACTAAATCAAATATTGAAAACAATAAAAATTATTGTTATTAAACTTGAACATATAGTTTGCAATACTTGCATACACTAAAAAAAATATTTATATGCATAAATTATGTGAATATCTTCTGCAGTCTCTATCCTCAAGGTTGGTATAAAATAGGTAGACGTAGGACTCATGGTAAGAGATTAATTTGTTTAGTTACACGTATATATACTTCGTTTTGTATGCGATTTTATGATTTAATATCTTTGAAGAGTTATTTTTCTTATAATTATTATCTAAAACTGAATAAGAAAGAAGTAGTTGACGTTACTTAAATAGTAAGTACCTAATTAAATTGATTAGGACAGAAAGAATGATGCAGTGAGAAGTGGGTGGGTACCTGTTTTACGCGTTGAAAAATATGATGATTTAGCAATTGGGCCATTTAGTTTGGGAAAAAAACAGGAGAAGTGATGTGAAACAAGTTCCCTTGTATTTCTGGGACCTCAACGCACTCACCTGGCTCCCACTTTATTCTTCTACGCGTTCGAATATGTTCTTTTCACTTTCCACTTTTCAACGCCCTCCACTCCTTTCTTAAGCTCTTCTACTCAGAAAACCCGAATATGATTAAGCTCTTCTACTTGAATTTGACTTAAAGCTAAGATGATCGTTGTCAATATATAGACAACCAACTACTCGCAACTTCAAACTGCTGTTATTACCTTACCTACTACCTCTTTTTCTTTCCTTTCACTTTGTTCTTTCCTTTCTTATTTTGACTTTTGAGACCTCAGACTCCGAATGGAACGTGGGGTTCTTGATGGTATCATCAATAAGCTGCTCGAAGTCAGAGGCAGACCCGGCAAGCAGGTGCAACTTTCTGAGCCTGAAATCAAGCAGCTTTGTCTTGTCTCCAGGGATATCTTCTCCAACCAGCCCAACCTCTTGGAACTCGACGCACCACTCAAGATCTGTGGTACTTTTCTTTTCTTTCCCCCTCGACCACATGTTTCTATTTCTTGCTCAATTTTATTTTTCTATGATCGTCTCAATTTTATGATCTTCTGTATGACAAAAAACAAGTTAAAGCTATGGGATAATTCTTTTAGTACAAAACAAATCAGTTATGGTGTGTTATTATTGAATTGGAGATCAAATTTGATGTATCTTGCTCTTAATTAAGTTCATTCACATCAAGTCTGCTCATATAAAATCACTAGATTCAATCACGGAATCCAAAGTATTAAAATAAGACCTCTCGATAGTAAGGGAACAAAAGTTCATACTTAGAACCACTTTTCTACTCCACAGACAATGTCAATGTTCCGATTCTAAGTCCATTGAAATAACATCGTTGAGATTAATCACCACATCTAAGATTTTTTCCATTTTATAGTTCGGAGTTTGATCACAATTTTTTTCTTAAAAGGTTTCTTATAGGGTTAAGGGAGAAAGATGTATTTAGATTACTCTTGACCTCAACTCCTAAATGATGTGAGATTATTGGGTGTACTAGAACAACCCCCCATTGAGGACTAAGAAAATGAGGATTGTGAAGGACTAAGGGAATGATGATTCGTACTTTTCTATCCCCACAAACAACGTCAATGTTGTTCCAATCTCAAATTCGTTGAGAGAGTATTGTTAGGGTCAATCATTGCCTTCTGGGTATTGCCTATTTTGGGAGCTCAAAGTTTCATCACATTTTTGTTCTTAAAAGGCACATTGGAAGGTTAAGAGAGGAATGCATATTTAAATTGCTATTGACCTTGACCTATGAAGTTTTGACACAATGTGGAGGCTCCGTTTTCGTGCTTCGGACACATCTTCGACACAGGCACATCGCGGATGCATGAACGACGCGGTGTTTGATATACCTATTTGAGCCAGATACAAACTTGTTCTTAGACACGTCAGAGATGACACAGTCCACCCCCTTATACACGTCCCTCACACAAAAAGCATTCGTGAATCCATTCTAATTAAAAAAGTAAATATAAATAGAGAAATGAGGAACAAATAATATATCTCACTCTTAACATCCTGTTTCAGGAAGAAGATCAAGTAATCTTAACATCCCCGATGATCAAGTAATCTTAACATTCCATTTTAGGTGAAAGATCAAGTGCATATACACTCTATAAGTTACACAAAAATTATAGAAGAGGGAAGAAAAAAGAAAGAAAAAACCTATGTTGTGTTGAGTTGCATCACCGTGAGCACAGTATTGTTGAGTTGCAGGCTTGTAATAAACAAAGAAGAAAAGCAAAGAAAGAAGCAAAAGGGGGAAGAAGGAAAATAAGTAGTGAGCGAAAATTTTAGAAGCGGGAACCAATGAGTGCAAATTTGAGAAGCACTTTCTAGAGGAGAATAATAACCGAAGGTAAGGAAAATTTTAAAATAATTTTTTTATTAAATACAAACAATAGAGTGTCTTTAAATTGAAATGACAAAACAAGTCTTAGAATAAAAGGTGGTAAAATGGGTCATCCCGACCCATTTTGGTTTGACCTGTCGTTGTCGTTGGCGTGTTGACTCTCCAAGATTGTGCAGGCTGAAAATAGTAACCCGCCCTATCACAGGACGAGTTGATAGGTTGGCGGGCTGGTCTGCCACTTTTCAATTTTTTTCTTTTTATGTAATTTTTTTAGATCTATTTACTTGATTATAATCATTGATATAACTTTTTGTACAATAAAAATACAAGAAAGAGAAATAAAATTAAATCAAATTTTAATATTCTAATGAAAGAAGGTTTAATACCTAACAAATTAAAGTAGTTATCAACAATACTTCAATGAATCAAATGATGTATAAAGAAATTAATTTAAATAAACAATTTTTATTCCAAAAGCATGAGAGTCCTCTTTAAAAATGCCAAAAATAAAAATGCAGGTTGGCCCCGCCTACCACCTCTCAGGTTGGTGGGTTAGACAGGTCAGACCAATACATGTTGGCGGGTTCAAAAAGGTAACCTGTCTCACCTAAATGATAGTGGGTCGTCCTGGCTGGTTTTGTCAACCCTACTTACAATTGTGAAAGCAATAAAACATTAACCAGTTTGTTGATGCTAAACATGAGTGATTCACTATAAGAAAATCGTGAAATAGAAACCAATTATAGAGACAATAAATAATCAGTTGTTATAGTGACTAAATAGAGATCATTTTAGAGACTAAAAAAAATTTGGTTTCTAAATTAGTTTCTATTATTGTTAAATAGTTTCTAAATTAATATCTAATTAGCTACCAAGGTTTTAACTACCAATTATTTATATTTTAAATTTGGTAGCAAAAACTTTGGTAGCTAATTAGATACCAATTTAAAAACCATTTAACAATAATATAAACTAATTTAGAAACCAAAAGTTTTTTTAGTTTCTAAAATGGTATCTAATTTAGTTAATATAACAACTAATTATTTTTTGTCTCTAAAATTGGTTTTTATTTCATGATTTTCTTGTAGTGATTTAATGCACCCCTATAAAAAATGATATTTATATATTTATTAGATTAATTTATTATATTGATTAACTTATTATACTTTACAATTTTGAAAACGTTAATATTTATGAAATTATTATATATAATAAGGAGAAAAATCAACATTTTATAGTGAAAAATCAACATTTATTTTATCTTTACAAATATAGTGATTGAGACCATCAAATTGATCTTATTTAGCAAGAAATCTTTATTATAAAAAGTGCATTTTCTTATGAAGTCAGGACTTCTAATTGATATATACGTCAGCATATAAAAAAATTGAGAAAAAAAAGTAACTTAGAAAATCTTTCAAACAATCTATAAGAAACTCATGGAATCATATATATATATATATGAAAATGGTTAATGATGAGTGGAGTGATCTTAAAAAGAAAAAAACAGTTATAAATTTTATGGCTTTGAATAGATGTGGTCTGCACAACTCTTTCTTTTCTTATATTGTTAGGGGTGTGTATCATCTGAAACTTTGGTCTTTAAGTGAATCGTGTAGTCTGTGAAGCTACCTCTGTCTTCACTAAAATGGGATAAGGCTTGGTTATTATTATTGTTGATAATGTTGACTTTGATGAGGTTGTTGTTGATAAGGTTGTGTTTGTCTGACCTTTCCTAGACCTCAGAATTCTTGTCCATTCATGTTTGATATATTAATATCTTGCGTACCTAAAAATACGATTTTCTATTAGATTCTTTAGATTGCTTCATATTTTATCATATTGAACTAAAAGAGACCCTTCCCTTGAGAGAGGTATGCTAAATTGTTAAATTCTATTTTAGGGATGTTAATTTGTCTCTTCTTATTCTGTTAAAGTGATTGCTTCATAGAAGTTTGGTGTGTTAATTGACAGGGTTAGAGATAGCAACATAGTTGGGATTCTTCCTCTATTGTGATGCCTTTGCTCGTCTTACTTTTTAAAAATAGAAGTGTGCTAAATTCAACTGAGGTTTTCTCATAACCTACTGCATCAAGCTTTATCTAAGTCAGGATTTATTATAGAATGAATAAGAATCTTTCAAGATACTTAATTATCTTCACAAGGACTTTAACAAAGCAAAACATTTGTGTGTGGATTTGTTTATTATGGAAACCAAAACTCGTCAATTGTAGTAGCAAATGTCTCACATATTTTCACTTGTAAATACTGAAACATGAATTTGTTCCCTCTGCAACTCAAGTACCTTAATTTACTACGAGTTGAGAAGCATGTCTGCCGGTAAAGAAATTAATCCTAAACCATCACATGTCTATGGTTCTAACCGATGTCTACATAACACATTCAAATTGTACAATAAAGAATTAATAACATTTTCATTATATGACATACAAAAGATTAACAGGGGTTATAAAATAGTCCAAGACCATCTAATATTATCTTCTCCCGGTATAAACAAGTTCCGAAAGTAGTTAAAGTTTTTTACTGCTATACAACCTATGAAATTTATACTGAAATAATTTGCTGTTAAGCACTCATAAGTTATTGAGTAAAATTTCTATATCACTGTTTTTCTGGACATTGCTTGCATGATTTTCTCCATAATTCATTCTTCATTCTTGTCTTCTAGTTTCAACCCTCTAGTTTCTAATAATATATTGCTAGTTTAATAAAGCTTTTGTGGATGAGGTCGGAATTAATGATTTTAATCCTAGTTCATTCCAATCGATCATTGATTTTCAAAATGTCTCAAGTTTAAATCTATGGAGGTGCATTATACGTAACAAAAAATTGTCTATCTCATGTGCCAAAATACTTCAATCCCTGGGTGCATAAGCTAAAGTTCTATGCTTTCCAACTTTTCAAGTAGCTTCATGTGAAAATACTCCTCTACCTCCTACCTGTTACCTCTCATTTTCACCTTATATTCACTCCCTAACCAACTTACATTTTAGAACTGGTTCTCACTATTAAGAGAGGGAATATTATTCCAAATAGTAGTTCTATCTGTCACGCAGTCTAAATTTCCATGTTAACTGCTAGGCACTGTCTTCTTTTTAAATGATTTTACATCTAGGTGAACATTAGCATCCCGTATTGACAATAAGATTTGGAGTTTGGGCTAAAAGTTGTAGGTAACCATCGTGCATGACTTTTTATTTTTTGGTCCTGAATGAAATTCATATTTTGTTATTCAAGATTGAAACTGATATTTTGTTTCATTTCTGTGTTACCAGGAGATATCCATGGTCAATATTCTGACCTTCTGCGACTTTTTGAGTACGGTGGGTTGCCTCCTCGTTCTAATTACTTATTTTTAGGGGACTATGTTGATCGTGGGAAGCAAAGCTTGGAGACTATATGTCTCCTTCTGGCTTATAAAATAAAATATCCTAATAACTTCTTTCTTCTGAGGGGCAACCATGAATGTGCTTCTATAAACCGCATCTATGGATTTTATGATGAGTGTAAACGAAGATTCAATGTGAAGCTTTGGAAAGTGTTCACAGAATGCTTCAACTGTTTGCCAGTGGCAGCTCTAATTGATGAAAAAATACTCTGCATGCATGGTGGACTCTCTCCTGAGTTACACAATTTAAATCAGATAAAGAGTTTGCCGCGTCCTTCTGAAGTGCCCGAAACTGGTCTACTATGTGACCTCCTTTGGTCTGATCCTAGCAGTGACATTCGGGGTTGGGGAGAAAATGAACGTGGAGTTTCCTATACATTTGGTGTTGACAGGGTGACAGAATTCCTTCAGAAGCATGATCTTGATTTGATTTGCAGGGCCCATCAGGTTTCATATTCTTTTCCAATGTGTGATTATAATGCTGGAAATCCAAAATGTACAATATGCTGATTGTATATGTTCCATGTCACAGGTTGTGGAAGACGGATATGAATTCTTTGCTGACAGACAACTTGTAACTATCTTCTCGGCACCTAATTACTGTGGAGAGTTTGACAATGCTGGTGCAATGATGACTGTTGATGAGTCACTCGTTTGCTCTTTTCAAATATTGAAGCCTGTAGAAAAAAAGCCTAGTATATTTCGTTTTGGGAGCACTACCACAGTTAAGCCTAGTACTCCAACAAAAGCCAAGGTATTTTGATTCCTTGAATCCATTCCATACCTTGCAACTATTCAACAAAAAAGGGTAAATTAATGTAGCAGAAATTAATTTGAGTTTTAAGCATAGATATGTGCTGAAAACCTTGAGGAAATAGTTAAAACGTGACTATTAAGTAATATCAAGTTCAAGTATAAAACAGGATTCTTAAGGGCGGGGCATAACAATAACTTTTCTTCAGTGTATTAATGTATTCTAGCAGTGGAAATAGCCTTTCTGCTCACTTTGGATAAGGTTGTCTCCATGTAACCCTATAGACACCTAAATTTGTGGGAGCTTCATGCACTAATTTTTGTCAAAGGACTAAGTGAGTAATTTAGGTTAACGGCTGGTGCGGTATTAATGTTAGTCCCAAACCCAGTGTCTTTAGCTCATTGTATGTCACACTCAGATTCTTTGAACACGTTTGCTACGTCATAAATTCAAAGAATGTAGCTTTAGTTCCTTGGAAGATTAGAAATATATGGATCAAATATATAGAGTTTACAAAAAAATATGATTATTTTTGGTAAGCCATATTTACAGAGAAAGAATGGCAACTTTATGCAGATTTGTTAGCTCTCGTCTGACAGGAATTCAATGTGACTTCGGGTAGAGATAAATAACATGGACCAAAGACCACAAATCTATATTATGTTCATATTTTAGTTGTAACTTGTAAGTAATGTCTGGATTTCTCATAGAGGGAGTTGTCTATGTTTCATAATAAATAAGAAAAACTCCCTAATTATAATTATAAATTTAAATAGTTGATCTTTTCATGGATTTGGGATTACATAATGTATAGTGGAGCTGATGTCCCTTATCAAAAACAAAATTGAAACTTATGAAGATTCTTGTGTTTTATTCTTTTTGTAGCCAATAACAGAGCATGTCCTTGTCTATAAACCATTGAACAATATTTTGCGATATGTTAACAATCTTTCTTTTGTTTCCCTGCTCTTCCAGCAATCATTTTTTGGTGCTAAAGCATGACCTGATGAACGTGACTACAATTAGTAAATGTTTGGTACATTGGAAGAAGTGTTTGGTGCTCACTTTAGTGTGAGGAAGAATACAAGTATGAATATAATCCTTTAGGGATAGCTGAATGTCGATCTCCCTTGGTGTTATAGTGAATTAACCTTTGAATGTCATTTGGAAGTTATTTCACCATTGTCAATGTTGGCGCTTGGTTGGTTAGAATGTAAGTATTATATCCCTTTGCTTGTGGGATGAAAATAATGAGAAATGAAGAAATAAGATTTTGGCCAAATCACATGCTAAAACTTAGAAATATATTTTTCAAGTACACTGCATAAATCATTCTGTGTTTATACAGTCTGTGTGGATCATGCAGATGATGAATTGTAGATAACATTAGGTTATACTTATGATGAGTTGTTTTCCAAGTTAGTTGCTAGCTGCTGCTCCATGCTGTATATATTGAAGCTTCTTCTAAATCACATAATACACATAAAGATATTCATAAACAAAGCTTATTTTGCAGTGAATTCAAAATAGCAGCA
>Ga0123342_1008739_pt1 | contig 12549 bp, 3 predicted proteins | sample Turbeawhitnodule_FD_89960 | JGI IMG/M metagenome (GOLD analysis project Ga0123342, IMG submission 89960) | Root nodule microbial communities of legume samples collected from Mexico - Turtle bean Mexico white nodule | ecosystem: Host-associated > Plants > Roots > Nodule | place: Mexico: Nepantla...
GACGGCTTGAACGCTTCCGGCTCCTCCCACGAGTCCCCGTCCCTTCCTATGGCCCACGCGTTTATCATCAGCCGCGACCCCTTCGGCACGTGGTACCCACACACCACCGCGTCCTCCGCCGCCTCGTGGAGGAGAAGTGGAATCGGCGGGTGCAACCGCAGCGTCTCCTTCAGAACACATTTCAGAAAGACGAGCTTTTCAATGTCTGATTCCTCCACGCGCCGGTCCAGACCCGCCACGTCAGCGAGTTCTTGCTGCACGCGCCGCAGGTCTTCTGGGCTTCTCATTAGCTCTGTCATCGTCCATTCAATTGCTGATGCCACCGTTTCGGTCCCTCCGAACATGACATCCTGCATGTGCAATTGTTATCAGTTATTTGTTTGGGTTTGGAAAAGTTTATTTTGAGAACAAATAGAAAAACACACATTTAATAAATAATTATAATAATATTCTAAATTAAAAACTAAAATAAATATAATTAAAATAATAATTTATTAGTTTGTAGAGTGTATGTGTTTTATGTTTTTGATTTTTATGGTTGAAAACTTGAAAGTGAAATAGTAACGAACTTCTATGCTTTCGCCTTATTCTTTTGAAAATTATGCATGCACACTCTCATGCTAACGTGATATCAATTCTTCCTAAAATCCAACTCCTTACATGCATAATAATTACCATTTTTAGCATTAACTTTTTTGTTTTGTTTTAATGAATAAGAGAATACGTAAAAAGAAAAAAAAATATTGTTTTAAATTACTCAAAACCAAACCTTTTCGACTGTTTAATCTAGTGTGACACCCTAAAATAACATTAAATTTTATTGATTTTTTTTTATTATAGACAGAAAGTTAAAATTAGGAACAGTAAACACTTGGTGGTCCCTAATTCTCAGTAAAGTACAATAATATGTACAAAAATCTTATTAAATAGTTATTTTTTATCATAAAAAAACTGTATGTGGGTACAAGGCAGCCTTTGCTAAAAAAAATATAAAATTTCAAAACTATGAAATAGAAAATGGATATTTTTCATATTTAATTTAGGATGATGATAGATTGACACCTTTAAATAAAAAACATACACGACACTCTAAATAATAATATTTTAATAATATTTGTGTTATTTTTTAACTTAAAATTTTAATATATATTATTATATTATTAAATCGGTGTGCCAAGTATATGTTATTTTTTTGGAAGAGTATCAACAAAACTTTTTCCTTTAGTTTATTATTTAAAAAACTATATTTCCAGAAAAGATTTTTTTAAGATTTTTCTTAACTTAATTTTTCGCTAATTTTTTTTTTACAAAAAGAAAAGACTTAATATTTTACCATCGTTTTTGTATCATATAGTTAAATATGACAAATAATTAAAAGTAATAAGATTTAAAAAGTATTTTCAAAAAAACATTTTAATCATTAATAAATCATGATTTATAGAAAAAACATTCTGTACTACTAAATACAGAATTTAAAAGTTGACGAATATCCACTCCATTGAAAAATAAAATATTTTCGTGGGTAAAAAATGAAATATTAGAAAAAGAGTTTTAAAAACTTTTCTATATATATTTCTCTTATATAGAAATATAAGAGATGATTTAAAAGGGCATAGAAGTACAATACCATTATTATGGCTTTGATGTTGTCTTTGGTGAGTGTGATGGAGGTGTGTAGGTCGTTTGATTCTTCATTCAATTTGGGATTTTCACTGTAAAAGTTCAGCAACTCATCAACCATGTCACTTTCATCGTCACAACTCTTCCCACTCCTCTTCTTCTCCACATGCTCCTCAATTATCTTATCAATGAAGCTATCCAAGGCGGCGCGTGCCTGCACCAGTCTCAAGTTGAGGCCCTGAGGATCAATCCACCCGAGCCAAGGCACAAAGTCCGCAATATTGAAGGCCCCAAACAACACTGAAAACTCCTGAATAATTGAGATGAACTTCTCCTGTCCTTGTTGGGAACTGGACCCGAAAGCGGCGCGGTAGGTGATGTTTTTCGTGAGGTTAAACACCAGTTCCCCCACGTTAACGGGGTTGCCCACGTTCGCCGCGACGGTGCGGACGACGGTGTCTACTTCGTCTCTGACGGAGTTCCAGGACTCGGCGCGCTTCCGACTGAAGAGTTTGATGACACAGATTTTGCGCATCTGGCGCCAGAAGGGTCCGTAGTGAGCGAAAGCCATGTCGGCGCGGTCGTAGGTTAGGTACCTGATGGCTGCGGTGGCAGGGCGGTTGGAGAATATGTTGTCTTGGGCTTGAAGCACTTGACGCGCCGCTTCGGCATTTGAAATGGCGACCGTGTGGAGGAAGCCGATGCGGAGGTGCAAAACGCCGCCGTATTGCTTGGCGAGTTTGGCCAAGCCTCTGTGCGTGAGCTGATCCATGATGTTGATGTTGCCTATGATGGGAAGGCCTTTTGGCCCCGGTGGATACGGCGCCGTTTTTGTGCGAATTGGAGACAGTAAAACCCACAGCAGCAACGTGAACGGGATTATTAACAATGGTAGGAGTAAATCCATGGCTGTGCTCTGCTGCTTATGATCGGAATGAAAGAAGTTTGAAGAGTTTGTGAAACCCGTGTTTGTTTCTACGTAGGCCACATACTCTCTTTTATAAGCGGAGATTAAAAGTTATTTATTTCTCTAATTCTAATTTAATGTAGATTATCAAGTATCATTATTAGTTATTTATAATATATATGAGACTTAGACTTAAAGTTAGACAGAGACTAATGACCTAAGGAGATCTAATCATCTCACTGCCATGTGTTACTTTATTATTTTTCGTATTTTATAAATATAATTATTTTTAGTACATGGATAGGTGTATGTATTATAAAGGGTGTTTGATTATTTATTTATTTTAATCATTATATATTCCACCTTTGATGCTCTTGATTGAAAGAAAAACAATGGAAGGAGCCATGAATTTTTAATTATTCCATAAAATAGAGAATACATGTGTTATTAATTTCATACCCTTATAAATACAAGAGTATAACGAAGTTAATTCTAATAATTTTGTACATCAATATCGAAGGAAAATAACATTACAATGATGAATAAGGATTTCAACATATCTAAAATGTTCCATTTTATTTTATTATTTTTTATTAATAGAAAAATATTTAAATGATGAGATAACTGATAAAACAAAATGATTAACCACAAAACATGATGAATAAGAAATATAAGGAACCATCAACATCTTAATTAGTGATTTCATTTATAATGACAATATGACTTCTGTTAGGAAGTGTTATTTCACACTATTCATAATGTCAACTCCATCTAATAAAATCTAATAATATTATTTCAATATAAATCATTAAATAAAAATTAATTTTAAAATTAAAAATAATCAATTACTATATTAATTAAATTTTACATTATTATAAAAATTAAAAAAAATATTAATATTTAAAATAGTTTTTATTATTAATAAATCATTTTTAAATTAATATATAATTAATTTGTAAGATTTTAACTATTTTATAATTTAAATTATTAGTAGTTAATATTATTAGACGACACCTATTTTTTTACCAGTTCGTACAGCAAGTATTACCGAACATAATTACAACTGGTATATATTTGCATGTTTCTCGTGTATGTTTTGATTTTAGTGAGGAGAATTTAAAATGTACTCCGAAAAACAATAGTGTCTCCCAATTATTTGTTCATTTTGTTCACGGGAATCCGTAACACAAAATACTTTTTAGATCAAAGTAACTATTTTTTAACCTTTTGTTTCAAACTCAAAAACGTTATTTGTACTAATTTCACTTTCAGTAGTTAGAAACAGAATAGTCCTTTAGCAAACCTGCATGTCCATAACGTGTAGAATTAGGATGAACTACGTTTGTTTTGCCCTTTAGCAAAACATAAAAGCTACCTAAACAAATAGGGTAGCTATAGAACCGTCAAAGGAGTTTTTTTTATCTTTACTATTTTAATACAACTATTCGTGCTCCAACCATAATTTACTACACACCAGAAATTACTATTGCTATTTAACGTGTTTTTCTTTTTCAGATTCTATAACTATATTATCTGTTCATCATCATAATTACATCTTAATCGAATTAACTATTAACCAAAATTATATATATTAAAAAGTGAATTTAATCTTAATTTATTTTTATATTTAAATATAAAAAACCAAGTTGAAAGGTAAGGATGGTTTTCAATTATATATTATAAATTAACTTCTTTTTTTTTATGAGATGTCCAACATATACTTTTTCGTTGAGGTATAAACATCTTTATGTGAAACTAAATATTTATGGGTTATTTCCACACTAGACACAATAATCTTGATTAAGAGACATTGATATCATATTAAAAAATAAATTTAACATCAACTCATTTTTACAAAATCGACTTCAAAATTATTCTTATAAATTGATTTTATTTCTAATTGATGTGAGATCTCCAATAATATATTTTGCTATTATAGGTAACAAAACAATTTTATAATAAATTTTAATTTTTTTTGGATTATCCGATTAATCTTGACCTTATTTGTTTAAGCTAAAAGCATATATAATTACATTAATATTCAAATTAATATTCAAGAGTGTATTATCTCACTCAATTCACTTGCTCTTTATATTAATAAAATAATTTATTTTATAACAAATATGAGTATTGAAGAATCTTATTCAAAAGATATTCATTCTATATTCGAGTGATCTCTTTTAAAACTTAAGAATCTACAACTTGGTGAGAATACCTAACTCATTTAACAACATTCCACCTTTTGCTAAAAATATTTGACACCCATCATAAAGTCTAGGAATTTTATTTCCTAAGCCACATTATGTAATTCAATGAACAGAAAACATGAACAATTCTTGAGTTGCTAACAACTTCATAAACTTGATTGGGGGTACAAAAAGAAAAATAATAAACATACGAGAGATTTATAAAAGTAGCACAAGGAACACGTGAAAGAAATCCATAAACAAAGTAAAATAGTTCTAGCAACAATAGATCAAAAGGCAACCATCGAACTTAAGCTATTAAAAAATATCAAGGATAAACTAAAAGCTTTTACAAATGAACTACATATTTTGGTTAAAAAACTACAAGTACTTATTTGTCAAAAAAAAGTGATGACACCATTCTAGTTGCATAAATATATCAAAAAATATTTTACAAAATAATGTAATACTAGGGACTAACTTAGATCTTATTCAAAAGGATATTGGTATTTAATCTCATTTCCAAATTCAATTTCACAATTAGGTTTCAAGATTTTATGATATTTTTTATTATAATGTCTAGAATTAAAATTATTGTTGGTTTTAAGTGGTGAGATATAAAATGATTATCTATTTAATTTTGAGGTTTAGTTCTTATATTATCATATTTGTATTGAGAGCAATTTGTATAAGGTCATAGCACCTCTAATATTCCTATGTACCTATATATGTATGGTTTGTATTTCATTGATAAAAAAATCAAATTTAAATTTCAGTTATAGAAAATAATATATTTAAAAAATAATTTGGATGCCTATTTTCTATAATAATGCTTTATATAGATGCAAGTTTCAACAAAACTGTATTGAGGTAACAATTGTTTTGACTGAAAACACAATAATAGTGATCCAACAAGGACATGATCTTATTTAGTCAAGGGTGCTTACATTTGAACATGGTCATGCTTTGCTACATAACTTTTAAAAAGGAACTTTATATGAAGTCTTAGAAATTATGAACTATGTATAGATAGTATATATATATTTTTTTATCAAAATCTTTATTCACTATTATATAAAATGATGAAATAAAAAATGTTATTTTTTCATCAAAATATTTATGTTAATTAATTTAGAAAAGTTAGTTTTTATCTCTTCCATGACTTTTTTATGAATATTGACATATAAAAACCAACTCCGAAACCTTATTTATTGAAAACTTTAGCTTTTAAACATAAATCGAACATAGAGAACATGTTTTTCCAGCTTTAAATTCTTAGAAGATTAAAAGTTTCTTCTTCTATATCTCCCAAATCTATAAGATTCATTGTTGTCCTAAAGATGAAGTGACATTACACTTAAATGCTTTGGATAGATAAATTCAAACCCATTTTTCTAAGATTTGACATCAAGTGGTTGAATAAAACTAATGTACAATGTCATTAAACTTTTAAAACTTCATAACTCTAACGTTTTAAATGTGAAGATTGTGCCATTAACATGATTCAGTGAAACACTGCCTTCACCATCGAAAATGGGTTTGTAGGAACTTTGCTCACCATAGTTGAAAATCAAACTCAATGATGAACAAAGCGAAGGTGGCTAGCTATAAAGAGTTAAAGACACTCACTCATATTCAAAAGTTGAGGCTAATTGAGATTTCTATAATATAAAAAAAGCATCATGTGATAGAAATGTGGTACCCTAACCAACTTGTTTGTGCAAATATCTTACCAATGGATTAATTATAATTGGTAAATTTATAAGAGAAACGCATACATGTGTGTTGTATTTTATTCATGCTGGGTTGTTGGGTTTTCTTTTAAATTATACATTAAGCAATGAATATAGTTTATTATCATCCTAAGTTTGCTTTATTGCGAACCCATGTCTTTGTCAATTTGTTTTTTTTATTAAAAGAAATCTCTGTGTTAATTTGGTTTCTTAGGAAGATTTTTTTTATTATATAAAGTTTAAATTGCTTGTGCAACTACCATTATATATTTATATGTGCATGTTGTTTATTCTTTATTGTTTCCGAGGAAGGGTGGGAGGGTGAAAAGAGGGTCAAAATATGATTTGCAGCACAAACTATATGAGGTTTTCTGAGTTCTTTATTTTTTAATCCTAAATTTATCTAGCAAGTAAGAAATAAAATAAAATAAATGGGTTGCTTAAGACTTCTTTCAATTTTTCTTTGTATGTATTTCCGTTTAAAAAATTGTTCCTTGATCTTTTAAATCATGATTAAACACTAACTTTGGATTGATCATTTAATAACTATGATTAAACGAAGGATCGCAAACAAATTTAATTTAAATAATATGATTTTAGACAACGGAACAAACTTTTTTTTAAAATGAACCTAAAAGCTTAATTAGAAAAAAAGTGCACGAATATTACAATACAATTGTAAAATAACTTTAGACTAAATTAAAGAGAAAGCAAGATTCAGAGACCAAGTAAACAGGACGAAGTCAAAGTAAAATTTTATTTCGGTACATTACTAAATTAGTTTAAAATGTGTTTTTATTTGATTGAATAAAAATGTTAACCTTTTGTTATGTAAATAAAAAAATACATATCATGTTAAAAAACATTTTATTCATATTATCGATTATTTTGCTCAACCAAGACATAATTAATTAAGTGGTAATTATTTATATATATATATATATATATATTATAGATAGGAAAATACATGGTTATGGAAAGAAATAAAATATTTTTATGAAAGTATAACTTAATCCAACAGATTCTAATTTTATTATCGAAGTACCTTACAAATATATTCATCCAACCGGAAGAGAGTCCAAGTCCACCTAATCGAGAAAAAGTCTAAATCAATTCAACCAAGAAAACTTCAAGTCAACCAGCCTACTCACCAAAAGTCAAATTATCAAGAAGATAGTGAAAGATGAAAAGGAAGAAAAAAAAAAATTGTTTTCGTATTAAGTCATGAACAAAATAAATATATATATATATATATATATGAAATTAATGAAGATAAAATAATCAATATTTAGTATTAAAAGTGGATAAATTTGATAATGAAAATCGTTTAAATCTATAATTTTGTGTAATTAAGTCGTTTTTTTATAAGAATTATTTATAAAAAAATATAAATAAAAACCTAAATTTTAAGTAGATGTCATAATTTGAGTGATTTCAGATTGAAGAGAATTATTAATAATTGTTCAAATTTAAACAATTGAATTAAAGATTTTTAGAATCTAACCAATCTAATTTAGAAACTGAAAATCAAATTAAAAATTGTAAATTGTGAAAAAATGGACATCATTTCATTGTATTTGATTTGTTTTTCCTTCAAATTCTTCTATTCGATTCAGTTAGTAGTTTAGGAGTTAAAGACTAAACCAAATCCAATCACGCAGTACATTATGTTTATTTATTTATATTTTATTTAGTTTATGTTTTAATTAATGTTTTTTTAATAAATAATACGTAGCAAAATTATTTTATAACCATAAATAGTATCAACTCAAGCGGCAAAAGTTTGATTAAATATAGATTCCATGGTTAATTTCAACCAAAACAAATCACATCACACTTTTTTTGGTTTGGATAATTTTTAGTCTAAAAGTAAATTAAACCATACCATAGAACACTCATAAATCTAATTATATGAGACCTACATCAAAATAATATTTTTATTCACAACAAATCAACATAAAGGTGTTATAATTTGCTTTACTCAAGTATTAACAGTTGACAATTTTGTATACGAAAAGAATTAAAGTAGAGATAATTTCTAAGAAAGTAAGTAAAATTTGATAGATAATCTTACAAATTAATTTAAATTTTAATTTAAAAATTAATTTATCATCAATTACATGAAGGAGATTCACCATAACACGAGTTTAGTCCATAAAAAACACTATAATACCATATTCAATATAAAACTTTAAGATATTAAGTTTGTAAATATTACTCAACTTTTCTATTTACATTTCTAACAATTATCATTATAAAGAAACCAATTATATAAAAGTTCAATTTAGTGAACAATTATATAAAAATCAATTTAATATATAAAAACCAGTTTATAACCATATTTATAAAATCTGATTCACTGAACATATCATATTATATAAAAATCAATTCAATAAGAATATATAATTCAATCACTAAATATATAAATACCAAAAAGTTGCTCGCCACATTTATCTCTAAATAGTAATAAATTATTCTTTACTTCTTTATTTACCTACTTAATCTTCCATATCTTTATCTTTATTTCTAAATCTAGTCAATAATTTTTATAAATAAATTATCAAATAATTAGGCTTTACTTTATATTCTGATATAAATTATTTATTACAAATCTATAAGTGAATTGTGTAATCACTAACTATTCATACGGATAATTTATTTGATAGAAAATATTAAATTTAATTTTTGACAAATATAAAAATTCAAACTATCTATAAACACAATAAAAATTACAAATTATTTATAAAAATAGTATAACAAATGAGATTTATATTGTGCATGACCGACTAGGAATCGACACCCATGTTTGAATATTTCAAAAATACTATATTTTATATGATGGACTAGAAACCGGTACAAGTAACTAAACCTTCTATAAGTGTAACATATCTTGAAATTTCAAGATTAACCACCATTTAAGATAATTATTAAGCATAACTCATGTGTACGAAATCTTCCATAATGATAAGATTAATTCACCTAGACCTCTTTAATCCTATAAATACACAATCAGGAAGAAGATAAGAAGTACGTTTTTCATGATAATTATTACCTTCAACCACCGAATACCGGTCACTAACTTGAACGTTGGATGATCTTTTGCGTATATCATTCATTTACTGAGAAAAGACTCGATATCAAGTGAGTAAGATAAGAAATCTAAAAATTCGAGTGACGAGGAAAAGACATTCTAATTTATTTAATATGATGACTAATTTATAACATGATATAAGGGAAAAAGGAAAAAATCTAGCATGTGATGGGGGACTTTCATCAATTTCATTATATATTAAAAATTATATAAAATGTATTTTAATATTTAATTTAAAGTTTGAAATTTTCTATCTTTCTAAATATACTGTTTTTATTAAGAAATAAATAGGGTATTTTAATATTATGTGCAAGTTTGTATTACAAATTTTAGTTATTAAAAGAGTGAAAAATACTAAATGAGACGGATGGAGACATGGTAACGGTGTTATGATTGCCTTTAATATTAGATCATAAACTTAGTGGCTAAGGTTCAAAGTTTGGAAGGCTCAAGCATTTTTAATACATTAGAGTTAAAATTACTATTGATTTAAATAATTGAATAATATGTTGTCTTATTATACTTTTTTTTCAAAAATAATATATTATATTAAAAGGTTATATGTTTAATGCACGTATTACTCACATAATATTACTGATAATACTTATAATTGTTATTTAATCTTAAAATTAAAATTTCTTAAATTTATTTAAGATCAATTATATTGAAAATAAATGACTCAAATACACTATCATTTGTTGAAAGTGAAATGTTAAAATTACTACATGATTAAAACTTTGTCAAAAATCTTACAACTAAAAATATTAAAAGAATTAAATGAGAATTAATTAAGGTAGAGCCACCTATTCTAGGTGGGCTTTTGAAAATACTATATATGAAAATACACATATTTATAGAAAAACACAATATAATTTTTTCGAAAAACAAATTATAATTTTTATTTAAGGTATTCTCTTTCTGTATTTTATTTATTTATTTTTATCTAAGCTTATCACGTCACCCCGTTCAATTTGTCATTCGGAATAGATATTTATGAAAAGTATACTTTGCCGAACAAAAAATAATTTATGAAAAGTATACATCATTTCCCACATCTGTTGAAAGACATTTTCTCTATCCTAGTTTTCTTTAAAAAAAAAAATATTATTATGATGTCTTTTTTTGCTTTTTAAATTAAACAATATATTATTATTATAATTTAATTCAAATGCACTAACATAGTTCTATTTTTTAATCCACTTATTCAATCAATAATTGATAATATATATATATATGTTAAAATTCTTAATTTTTATCATAAATAATTTAAAATTAGGGTGTTCGTGATATGGGTTGGTTTAATTTATTATTAAAAATATATCCAAATAAAAACATAAAAGTCATGTATAGTTAAGTTTGAATAGAAAAAAAAATCTGAATCAACTTGTTTTTGTTCAGATTAATTTTACAGTTTTATTGTTTAATTTGATGTTATATCATATTATATAAATACTGTATAACTTATAGAATCTACTTCTTATACGTCTAATAAATCTCTGCATTTACCTATATATAATATAGCAAGCAATCAACATCAAATCAAATGAGTCTTTTTATTTTGATTTATTACTTTCTTCCTTATCGTGTGCAATGTATTTGAAAGAAATAATAGAAGAAAATATAATGTTGATGCATATTGTTGATTTACTTTGACAATATATATAAATAAAATTACAAAACTATCAGAACCTATAAAATAGGAGTAATAACTCAACTCTAACATACAATACTAATACCGGATTACACTTTCAAGACCACTAAACCATTAATACAATATTAACACTAAACTAAGAGAACAATTTAAGACTAATTCAAACTCTAATTTAGTAAATAAAATCTAAATTAATGATCAACATAATTCATTAATTCTGATTTTGAACAATCTTCATGTTTGAATTTGAATTTGATCATGTTCTTTTCAACTTGGTCTCTAATGAAATGATATCGAATATCAATGTGTTTAATTCTTTGATGAAAAACCAGATTTTTTTCAAGATTAATTGCAGAAACATGATCAACATAAATCTTGATTGAAACATCTAGATTAAAGTCAATTTGAATCAAATAACTATTAATATTATTAATCAAATAACTTTTAGACTTCTTAGAATAATATATATTTTTATATTTCACAAGAGAATACCCAAATATTTTTTTATATTTATATATTTCACAAATAAATTTCTTTTACTAGCTGGTCATTTACCACTTATATAATTATTTTCTTCTAACTAGGATATAGCAAATCACGTTAATAATAAGAAAATGTTGGCTTTTAAATGAAAATACTCATAACATGATAGTATATATTATCAATCCATATTAAATAATAACCACAAGATATATATAAGGTTTTGGATTAATAGTAATGCGTTAATCTTTTACATAATTTCACACTCATACAGAAAGAAGTTGAATAATTCAGTTCATAGAAAATATTTAAGGTGGATTCAAAATTATAAAAGAAAGGTGGAAGAGATATAATGATTTTTGTGAAATGAATTGAATAGTAAATTTTATTTATTTATAAACTAATTTATATTTTTATTTATTTAAATTTCTTATGACCGTTATTCGTACACTTGAGGTACTTTTTTTCTTCTTTGCATAAGCAAACGTTAGAGAGGACATGCATGACACACGTTTCGATGGAATCGCCACGAGTCGACTCGCCCTGGGCGCGGTGAGTCCGAACACGTCACTCGTGTCCAACTCGCTGGTTTCAACCCATCGGGTAACTCCCACGTGAAGCAGTGAAGCAAGTGCGCCACGACCACTTCCAGCGCATAAAGACCCAGTTGCATTCCGGGGCAGGATCTGCGACCCGACCCGAACGGAATGAACTCGTAGTTGCTCCCTTTGAAATCAGGCACGCTCGGGTTCAGAAACCGCGACGGCTTGAACGCTTCCGGCTCCTCCCACGAGTCCCCGTCCCTTCCTATGGCCCACGCGTTTATCATCAGCCGCGACCCCTTCGGCACGTGGTACCCACACACCACCGCGTCCTCCGCC
>Ga0123342_1008741_pt1 | contig 12547 bp, 12 predicted proteins | sample Turbeawhitnodule_FD_89960 | JGI IMG/M metagenome (GOLD analysis project Ga0123342, IMG submission 89960) | Root nodule microbial communities of legume samples collected from Mexico - Turtle bean Mexico white nodule | ecosystem: Host-associated > Plants > Roots > Nodule | place: Mexico: Nepantla...
ATACGTCGGAACCATAATTCTGAAAATAGTTCTTCTCCCATTCACTCCAATCCGAAGGACCTTTACCCTTCATTTCCACCATCTCAATCTCACGAATTCGCATTCTCAGAAGGATCATGTTCTCGTCCACCATCTTCCCCTCATAGTGCTGCCCAAAGGAGTCACTTTCTGCTGCAGAGATTGAAGTCCTACTACGAGTGGTGGTGGCATTGGAGAAGAACTTGGGTGAAACAGGGTTTGATAAGAACACAGAAGAACATAGAGAGATTGCTTCCATTTTCTGGGCTTTCAAAATGCTTCCAACTCGTAAAATGTTGCAGTGCTTAGTTTTGTGATTGGAATGATAATGCGAAGAGTGTGTATATATATATATATATATAATGTGTGGAAGTGAAAAGGGGGTTAAGGAGAGTAAAGAAGGGTGGGAGTGGAGAAATAGGGCAGAATAGAAGGTAGCGTGTACATTTACTTGGATTTGAATGTTTCTTACGCTAAGAGAACCTTCTTCTTTTGCATAACCTCTTTTGGATTTCTTCTGTTTTAATGTATACATAACTACCTCAACATTATCTAATAATATATTGCAATTTGGAAGACACTTCAATTTTTAAATCAAATCAATATAGCTAATCATAGAATGTTCGTTAATCGGGCCAATCCCAAAAGCATACGCTACAATATTAAATTAAATTATTTGAATGCTTATGTGTTTTAAATGACTCTGTTATTGAATTTTTTGTTTTGACATGGCAACTTCACTTAAGAAATTTTAAAATAAAAAATTTATAAGAACAAAATACGTGATTTGTAAATTAAACGAATGAAACATAAAGAAAATAACAAATTGATAAATTGAACTCGTGATACCGTGGCAACGGTGACAAAGGTCAAATCTCTGGGGACGAGAAAAAGCAAAGCTATTTTGACTTCTATTGATCTGTTTAATTCTATGGAAAATAAAAGGAAAGGATAAAGAAGAAGAATTTTAAAAAGGAAATAGAAACCCCTTATTTGATTCTTTTAATGGAAAAGTAATACTTGAATTCTTAAAAGAAACAAATAAATTGTCCCAGTTAAATATTAAAATTAAAAATACGTGAATAATAAACCTATAAATTGAGAAAATAATATCTATACACGCACTGAAACTATAACACGATTTTATATCTCACTTTGTTACAATTTGTTGTAGATACTAAATTTGTCAACTTTTTAATAAAAACACTAAATTCATATTTATTGCAATTTCTAATTAAATGAGTGCAATCCCTTTAAAGTGACTTTCTTATTTGTGATAAACAAAAAAATTCAAGAAATATATCATCATTTAAACTATTTAAACGTTTTTTTGAAATGTGAACTAAATTATTTTCTATCCTTTCCTTACCAACAATAAGAAAATTTAGTTTTGCACTCGTCTCCTCCTTAAATAGTTATTTTCCATTCCGCTACTTTGATCCAATCGGTAAAAGGAGAGAAATTGCTATTCCTGTTTCTTTATTGTCTTCTGAACTTTTTACCAACGGCAGAGATTTTCCTTCAATTTTCTCCCTCCAAATATCATGTTAGGAATTGGAAAATACGCCGCGTTATCACCGGGGGAAAAATAGGAAATAAACCCACAAGTTACGTAGGAAGAAAAAATCTATTAGGCCAATGTAACTCAAGACTAAGTTCATAGAAGAAAAACACCGTGACCAACCTCAATTTTCACAAATTGTTGGTCACGGTAGTAACAGTCAAGAAAAACCAATCTCATGGATGATTCCACATAATCTCTGGCCATTGAATTATAATCAAATGAACCAACATGAGACAGTCCCGGATTATCCCCCATCACTGTTTATTATGATATGACATCTAACAGACTGTAATTCGGCCAAAATAACTAACATCCTGTAAGCATTAGCTGATGTTTTCGTTGTCCAATTATCACATTGTGTATGTGGTCTTGTTCTATAGGAAACGGCTTACTGTCTCAGTATTTGCTGGTCATCCTTTGCAAAGGTATCTTTCTACTTAGCACCTGTATTAGATAAATCAATAAATAGATGAATATCTGATATGAACAGCAGTAGGCCCAGCTGATTACAAACCTTCGAGGACAAAAGGGCCAACAAAATCTACTCTGGGTGACTCAGGGGGCTGGTCGGAATCAACTTGGACGACTGGCGGAGCCTCAAGTGTCTGATCAACTTCTTCAGAATTGATCTCCTCAAGTTTTAAAAGTGACGTGTTGTCGTCAATGTCGTCGATGGGGATTTCAAGTTGCTGGTATTTGGGTTTGTTTTTCTCGAGGAGAAGATAGGTGGTGCAATACCAAAATAGTAGTATTCTATTTTGTGCTATCACCGTATCCCTAATCCTACTTTTCCCAAAGGAAATTCGCTCTAGCGCCTGTGAAAAAGCGAAGGGAATACAAAAGTGAGTTGGTTCGGCATTCAACAAAGCAATGAAAATAAATAAACTACTACTTTTTCCACATATTCCAAACAGTGGAAATGCAGATAGGTAATTTGTATAATTGTGTGATAGTATCCATTCCAGAAACACTTATCCAAGTGATGACAACAGATCACAATTTAATTTCAACTTAAACAGAAATGGTTGAGTGAGAGCATATTATAAGTCCAGGTTATTATTCTAAAATTAACATTTACATGATGGAGAGAGAATTAAAACATCACTACTCAAGCAACAACCATAGTTCAGTAATATTAAAAAATACGAGTTGATTCAAAACTGATGATGACTGGTCTTTTCTTTCAGACAGAACTTTTGTTCCACCCTCACTTGTACATATTCAGTGAAAAAGCCAAAAGGAACCATGTTTCCCAGCTTTGTTTTCCTTTTTAAATGCTTCATAAGATTTCTCTAAAGTTTTGTTGTCCAAAGGTCACAATATATCCTTTTTTTTTCAATTGAAATGAAAAGATTCATGATTCTATTCTCACCTGCTCTCCAGTTTGAATATCAAATGAATGTTGATGGTCAAATTGAAGACCACTAAATTCGTTGATAGAAACTCCCTGAAAAGCCCTGAAAGCGTGCATAAATCAATTTGGTAATCATTAGTATCAGAGCAAAGGAAACCATTATTAAACTCTGCAGGGATATTTAGCTCAATCAAGTTCTGTTTCCTAGTTAACTCCTCTTGCTCACTCAAATCAGAACTAAGCTTACCATCTAATCAGAGAACAACTAGGAATCCAGCGGAAGATGATTGGGGTATTCTCAGGATTGACATAGTAGCCTCCAAAAACAATAAAAACTGTCATGAGAGAGGGACCTACTGCCATTGCTGCTTCAGTGGTTGGAACCATAGCACCAACAGTAAGACCCATAGCAGATGCAGCAAAAGATTCCATAGTGATAATGCCACAGAACTTTCCAAATCTAGAACATTAAACTAGTAAGTTAATTATAAGAACATTCATTGGGCACCCCCTATGTATATGTATACCCCTGCTACAGCCTTTGGAACTGACAAAAATAATCCTCATAAATGAAATTATGAAACAAGGGCAATAATGGATTGTGAAGAACAGCTTAGAAAATCATGCACATTTCTCGGTCCTCTTCATATAAAAAAATATAGAAACCTTCAATCTACTATCCCAACAAAAAGTAAAATATGAAAATTTGATTCAAACTATAGCTTGTAGAGGCCAAGATAGAAACTGACCTCTGCAAAGTAGGATGAAGACGTGCCATTGGATACAAAACAGTACCAAACATTAATGGAAATGCTGCTCCAATGGGAAGCTCAGCCAACAATTTTGACAACAGATAGGGACCCAAGGAATAGGAGCCTTTAGCTCGTTCTCTATCTACAATTGCCCGTTCCTTGGGAAACACACCTACGGTTTTTGTGAGGGCAGCCATAGCTGTGTTTATTGCAGTAACCTGTGAGCCTCACCATGTAATTGAGGAAAACAAACTTAGCCAACTGAATTTGTCGTGTTGAAAACATAACAAGATTTGCGTTTAAAGCATTTCAAAGTGATTGTCAACACAATTACATAAATAAAAGATGGAACACATAGTCGAGTGTACTAGATTTTGAATAACACAATCCCTATTAATTGGTGGTCCCCGTAATATTTTTATTTTATGTCAGTAAGCAAAAATCTCGCTGTTATTTTATGAATTTCACCTTACAAAATCAACTAAACTAACATGACAAATAAATAAAATAGGTGTTGATGAGTGAACATTTTATAACATAAATATCAAATTAGATATTTTTTATTTTTCTCCTTGGAACTTGTTTACATCATGAAATTATCTAGCATAGAAACATTTCACTGTTGTTGGCAAGGAAATATGAGAATCAAGAACATCACATACCTGAAGCAATCCCATTCTGTCTTGTATTGAAGTCTGAGAATTTCCCATTCTCCAAAATACTGACCCAAAGATAATTGCCGATGCAATTGACATCCTTGCCCGAACTTTGTTTGTTGGAGCATCCCTTGAAGCCTAATCCGCCAGACAATCATGAATCCAATGAATGAGAAACAAGTTTCACTACATATCTAGTAAAAATGTTGACTCCATAATATGGAGAAAATAAATAATTTAACCACACAACATACAAGATGTGAAAACGATAAATAATAATCCCACTTTTGTGATTATATCTTGCCAAATGACTTAAGGAAACCTCAAGATACTTAAATTAGTGCAAGAGGAAAACTTTATACGGGTACTATCAAGCAATTTGTCCATGTTCTCCTATCCTATGGGAAGACAGACAACAAATTAGAAAAGGGAGGACCTGCATCCATGCTCTTTTAAGGAGCAACCAAAATTGCTTCCACCAAACTCCTTTCTTCTTTGCTACTGCCCTCTGGCTGATTTTCTTTCTACTGTTTGAGAGATTGTTTACAGTAATTGGAGTTGCATATATAACTCCTGATGACCTTTCCGAGAATGACTCAACAAGACCGTCAATTCTTTTTTTAGAGGTGTAGACACTATCAGAAGAACTGTAGTCTATCGATATAAGATCAGCCAAAAATTCAGCAGGATTTGTATGATCTGGGCACTGGTACCTGATACATGGACAGTTACCAACCAATTAATCATAACAGTGAAAAGTCATAGATAAAACAATAAATAACATATGCACAGGCAATGTAAAGGCTTTTCATACTGCCATCCAATCCCAAATCACCATCTGTAGTAATCTTGCTAGATTTTATGATAATCACCTCATAGTCGTAATAAGGATATTCATGATTGGTTAACAATGACAACACATGCTTATTGAACTCGTTCAAAATAATATAAAATTATTTCAATGCACTGTTTTTTTACTCTGATTTAAATATTTGCAACAAACAAACAGTATGAAGATAGGGACTGTGATTTTGGATTGATCAATGAACACATAGATTGTTAGTCTGGATTTCTTGGCTTTGCTAGAAGTATACCAATTTAAATTAAGATTGTCCAATAATAGAGACAGAAATGGTTATGTTATCAACTGAGTATAAAGAAGTCAGTTACAAAGAAAAAGGTTGTAAAGTAATATAATATTCAGACTTAAGAGAATTCCTAGTGTGGAGAGTGTATAATGGCATAATATAAATAAGACTAAGATGATAACCCAAATTTTGAGAAGTATGCCAGTGGTTCATCACGAGCAGGACCAGCATAAACAAGCGAACCCTCTGTTAGCAAGATGATATCGTCAAATTTACTATACACTGAACCTCTTGGTTGATGTATAGAACATATAACAGTATGACCATCTTGTGCAAGTTGCTGGAGAGTTTCCATGACTTTCTCAGCCTGGAAGGCATCAAGTCCTGAAAGCACACAAAGAAACTTGAAGACAAAATAAGCAAAGTGACAGAGCTGATAATTGTCTGTAAAAATTGACCACATTTGGAAGCAACTACTGGCTGGGAAAATCCATTTATACAATATTACATCAAGGACATAAAAAAGGGACTTTTTGTGACAAAATCATCAAAGGTTAAAGGTGTATTTGTACATGCTAATATGCTATATGTTGCATAGATTAAAATACAAGAAATCCCTCAAATAAATGTCAATGTTAGGAAAACCAGTTCTGGTTCAAAACTTATCTCCCTGAACTATTTCTTAATATTTATATGCACCATATATTCTTGCTTTACGGGCCATGCACATAGACTATATATCATATGCAAAGTTTAAATTCAATTCAAAAGCAAACTTTGCAAGCGTGTGATCACCTGTTGTGGGTTCATCGGAAAATATAACAGATGGACTTGCAAGCAGTTCACATGCCATGGACAAGCGTTTCTTTTCACCACCACTAATTCCACGAACTTTTGCATCACCAACATTGGTATCAGCACAACTAACCTTTTGAAGAAAAAACAGACAGATGTCAAAGGGAGTTTCAGTACCATACAACTATCAGCAAGTGCAACACATTTTGTATCTTAAATCTGAAAGGGGGAAAGCTGAAAAAATTATTTAAATACAAATTGTAGTTGCAGACTTGTAGCTGATCACAATGGATGAATTGAAATTCATTCTTCAAGGAAAATATAAAGGATTGTAGAATAGACTATTTAAAACTGTCTTATATTCTAACATACTAGCAGTAACCACTTTGCACTAAACAGATTATGTCCGGAATACAAAAGCAATCATACCAAGCCTAGTTTGAAAAGGAGAGTGTTCACGAACTCATCCCTCTCTTCCGCAGAAGATATGTCGGGAAGCTGAAGTTCGGTAGCAAGAGATAAAGTCTCCCTCACAGTGAGCTGCGAGAAAAAGAGATCCTCCTGTCTCACATATGCAAACCTACACCAATACGGAAAGGCATCTTAATTAGTCTTCTTTTAGGCAAGCAACTGAAAACATTAAAAAAAATTACAGCAAATACAATTCATAAATAAACAAGCATACTTGTACGCGTTCTTCGAAGCAGGCTTTCCATTGAACTCCAAAACACCACTCAAATGCAACCGAGGAGATGCCGTGAGCTGACCCGCAAGAACATTAAGCAACGTTGTCTTCCCTGAACCTGAAGGTCCCATTATGGCTAATAACCTTCCAGGCCTCGCTTCTCCACTGACATTTCTAAGCAGAAATCTCACCTATTCATTAACATCACCTTCCAATAATCACCAAATTATAAAAAATAAACCAAAAAAAATCAACAAATCCCTAAGATACACTACTAAGCAACTAATACAAAGGTTCATGTGAAACATGCAAATTACAAAGGTAGAAGCAAAATGCAGAGAGCATGTAACGAAATGATTAACAGACTAATTACAATAAATATCCAAAGCCTGCAATACTCAAGATTAATCAACAGTATGTTAGATAGCATCCAAAAATAGAAGGAAACAGGAACTCACGGACTTGGAGGATTTATCCGAAAGGGAGCAATTGATGTTTCTCCAGCTGATTGTGACCGGTGTGACCTTTCCGGTGGCACCAGCTTCGGCATCGTCAGAACCGTTCTCCAGCGTATCATCGGGGTCGTTTTCCGGCGAGAGAGCAGGGCCGGGAGCGGAGAAGACGCGGACGAGGAAGGAGATGGCGACAGCGATGGCGACCTGGCCGAAGCCACTGCCGCCGAAACCGACGATCATTTGGTGCACTTTTTTCCCGCCAAAACCCGCCATTGTCGTCTCTTCTCTTCCGTCTGAAGTGTGCACTGTGAAACCGAGTGTGAAGTGCGTGTTCTGAACGTCAGAGGTAAAGTATCCCAACGGAATAACGACGTCGTTTTAGTCGCGAAGTGAAGAACAACGGTGACACGTGTCCGCGAAGGGATTAGATAAGGTGCCTAGGAAAAGACAAAATAGCAAGCCAAAAACAATCCAATTAAGAAGAATATGCTATTTTTAAATCAATTCAACCCAAATTATTTATTATTAAAAAATCGTTAAAATGTTCATTAAATAAATAACTTTAGTAAAATAGGGAATATCAAGTTGCTTATTTTTTTAGAAACTATTTAACTTTAGTTTTAAAAAACTGAGAACAACTTTCTGAGAGTTTAACCTAACAAAAGGATAATAACTATATCAACTATTATATTTTCTCAAGTTCATTAACGAATGATGATTTTCTTTCAGGGCTGTCAAAATAAATTCTTTAAGGTGGTAATAATAAATGAAAATGAAATTCTTCCCAGCGGTATTTTCTTTTCTTAGAAAAACCTTTGACCCATAAAATAATAGTTCAAATATAAAAAATGTTTCAACAAAATCATAAAAAAGTAAAAAGATTTGTTGTTGCCTTAATAAATGGAAATAAAATATAAAATTACTGAGTTTAGTTACTTTTAATTCAGTTTTACTCCTCTACCACGTCATTGTGTTTTGATATCATCATGAGGCTTGAACATGTTTCCAAATCTTAGAAATATAACAATTTTGTATTTTAGGTATATAAAAGTTATTTAATATTTTGTTAAAATAAGTAGACATATAAAAGTTATTTTTTTATTCCTAATGTTTTGTTTAGTGAATATAGAAAGAATGAGAGACTAAATGAACTGCTATGAAAGTTGATGAAAGTGGGATAAAAAAGTTAGCCATTAGTTATAACAAAACAATTAATAAGATGAAAATAATTAAAAGTATTACACAAAAATTTAAGGTGAAAGCAACCCTTTAACTATAAAAAATACTAAATATATTCGATTACTTGTAGTTAAAAATTAAAAAAAGAAAAACATAGAAACCAATGAAATTCAATTTATTATGTTAGTCTATCAACATTTTTGTACATTGACAATAATCCAGCATCTAGAGTTCCTATAAAAGAAAGTTGATGTCTGAAAGATCCCTTCAATTAATGACAAAATCATTTCCCAAAAATATTAAGAGATGGTAATGATACTTGTTTCTAAATTTTCAGGGACTATTTATAATGAATTGTCTTTTCTTGTTGCAATAAAAGATAAAGAATTAAATTGAATAAAAACAGTATAAAATGTACTAAAAAAAACTACCTTAACTTGCCTAATGTAAGCATTAGAAAATGGTTATAAAATACATATCCTTCTAAAAAAACACAGCTTATTGTGTTAGACCATTTATACGGTACATTGCCAAATTCCCCATTATTAGGTGAAGAATGGATTAGTTACTTTTTCGACATTTTCTTGCACATAATGTAAAATCTTCTCATAAAAGGTGAAAAGTCGTCTAAAAACTTAAGCATCAGTGATTCTGACATCTAAAAATCCTTGTGTAAGTGTAATGCAGGCCCCTACTTTCTCCTGAAGAAAATCACCAGGTGTTCCAACGTGAATCAAGATAGTCCCACCTAAGCAAAGCATGACTGCAACACAGGAAGTAACAAAATATTCAGTAAGAACATGATAATTCATCTCAGAAACATTCCCAAAAAAGAAAACAACATGCACACAGGATTAAATTTGCGAAGTTGTCATCTTATAGCAGTAACAAATAATGAATAGGGTTCGTAGAAACAAAATAAATAGTACACATATCTGATCACCTTGATCCATACAATACCAAAATATGCTTGCTACAAAATACTAATGATCCCTACTCCCTAATAAAAAAAACATCTTAGTCATTATATTTATTTAATTTAATATATTTTACAAAAAGATTCTGTAAAACTTGTGTTTGAAATTCATGAAGGGATAAGACGAAAGCACTTTACTCTTTCATTTCAAATTTCAAGAGGGAATCCATTCTCCAACGAAGATGCAGGCATTTGATTATATAACTACATAGCTCACTTCAGGAAGAACACTTTTGCCGTCTATTTATCAGCTTTGAGTCAGTACACTTGCGATTGCCTTCCTAGCCTCTTCGCATAACATGTCAGATTCCTTTCCAATAATGGGTTTATGTATAACCACTTTCACAGAACCAACGTTCACTATACCCTCCTTTCCTGCAGGCATGATTTGACCAGTTCCAACAAGGGTAATAGGTACGAGTGGAGCATTTGTCTTAGCAGCTACACTGAAAGCACCCTTCTGCAAATCCCCCAAAGAAAGTTGCAAAAGAATCGAGTCAGTTCACTGATATAAGTCTCAGACAGAGTAAAGATATGTACAAAACAGAAAATGAAATAGTTGAAATTAATTTATTTCGAGTTACATTCCATAATCATCATACAAGCCAAATCCTGAGAGTCAATTATGCTTTACTCACCACCACAAACCTAGAGTAGTCACTGCGTTAAATTCCCATGTCCCATTCTAATTTTCATATCCAGTATACTTAACTTTCTGTCAGTATGGGAAAACTGAATACACTCCTGTATTTTCGAAGGTATTATCTTCTTTTGCCAAAGGCATTTATTAATTTGATTTCACTATCCTATTTTTTTATTATATTATTATAACAAATGCTTTCCTTGTATTGTGCTATCTATTGTGATATACAAATTGTCCAGCCGACACCACCTATTGGCTGGAGAGCACATTGGAGCTAACTTTTTTCTCCCAGCTCTTCTACTTTTAATTTTATTTAAAAACTATGCAGAGCACATACACTCTTTTGTTTGATAATAAACTTCATGTTGATTAACAACATTCACGAAACATACTGGTAGGTAGGTATAGGAAAGTATTATCAGTATGTATTATTTCTGTTCTTCCTACGTTTCCATCCATTTACAACTTGTAGCATGTTACCAAAGAAAGACCATTGTTAGTCGCTTAGCTATCACCATCCTACAGTTGAAACCCAAAAAATAATTTTTCTTTCTCTTCCAGCCTTTTTCCCATTATTCTCTATTTTGCCGCTAATTCAACACTAACTCCTGCAATTCGAGACTTAGTATTTTCTCCTATTTCACACAACCTTCCAGTCAACAACAGTGTCTGCTTCTACTCTTCTACCCTTTTTATTTTCTTTGGGTGGTTTCTTAATGAGTTTCTCGACCTTTTTAATCGGAGTTGGTCGATGAATTAACTGGCAACTGAATTCAGTGACAAAGCATGCCAAAAAAAACCAGCAACGTGTTGCTTTTACCTCCTTGGCCATGCAATATTTCATGCAGTACAGCTCATTTGAAAGCACATCATTACAGCCATCTTCATTCTGTATTACTCTATAATGCAATGCAAGTTTTGTTATAGTCTACAATTCAGTTCTTATTCTTTTAGGGGTCATCTTACGTTACTATTGCTGGATTAGGTTTGTATTCTTTGCAGTACTCTAGTACTAGACCTATATGATTAATGAAATAATTAGTATAAATAGGTGTAATAAGTTTTTAGGATAGTGATTATAGCACATCTTACAACAAGTGATATATTATATCTTACTCTTATCTTCCCATCCTTACTCTTATCTTCCCTGCCCTTTATTTTTTCGGACAATTGATTAATAACTGTTGTACAGCGGAAGTGGTAAAGAGGGATTACTACCATGGTCACCATGCAGTTTATAATAGAGAACTTCTTTCTAATATAAAAATGCTAATACAAAATCAGTTATTTTTCTACCACGTACACTCGTAATAATCAACAAACTTCAAGCCTTTAATGGATCCTTTCCTATCTAACTTGGATCTCAGAGTCCATCAGTTTATTCCTAGATTATAATTATCTATAAACATGGCAATGGTTAATGATTACAAGAATTTTGACACAAACTCACCTTGAATGTGCCTAGTTTTCCATCTTTACTGCGTGTTCCCTCTGGAAAGAAAAAAACAGAGGCTCCTTTCTTTATCAAATCCATGCATCGTTTAAGACAGTCCTATAGATTAAGAAGTAAACAAAACCATGACTTGAAGGTCATTCATATCTTTTAAGCCAAAAGGGGGGAATGAATTCCCAGAAAACAGTACCATCCAAATAAGAACTGGTTAAAATTAACAACAATAACAATAATAGAGAAAGAATACCAGCTGACTTCGGCTGTCCATGCGCTTCAAAGGAATGACACCCAAAAGAAACATTGCCCACCCAATTATTGGAAAGAGAAATATCCCGGTCTTGCTAATGAACTTGAAGCTTCTTCCTAATGTAAGAAGAGTATATATGTCTAGAAAACTCTGATGATTCGAAACATACACAGCAGGGGTATCTGGGGGTGGCAGATTCTCCATTCCCTCAAATTCAATTTTGAAAAATGGTGCTACAGTCAATGCAGCCCACACTTTGGCAACAAAATGATGGAACTTTCTTCGATGGCGATCAAACAGGAGTACCAACGGATGTCCAGCCAGCATCAGTACAAAAAGAAATATGGCACTGAAGGCTGTGACAACATAAAAGCAAGCTCCCCTGACTTTAGATTCCACTTTCAGCTCTGCAAGTAAGTGAAGATAAATACTTGACAAAATAAATCAGCATCCCAGTTCAAACATAAATCACAAAAAAATCTAACCAAATAGAACATACTATACATACCAGGTAGTAAATAGCCATCTTCGGCAGACCCAGCTGCAGTAAGTTCAGATCTAACAACTACATCTCTGGGAAATTTATTCTGGACAAGAAATTTAGTACTATCAAACAGCCATGATACATTTTCAAGCTTCTTGGAGATTCCTAGCATGCTACATTGAGGAGCTACAAAGGAAA
>Ga0123342_1008743_pt1 | contig 12545 bp, 4 predicted proteins | sample Turbeawhitnodule_FD_89960 | JGI IMG/M metagenome (GOLD analysis project Ga0123342, IMG submission 89960) | Root nodule microbial communities of legume samples collected from Mexico - Turtle bean Mexico white nodule | ecosystem: Host-associated > Plants > Roots > Nodule | place: Mexico: Nepantla...
ACGAAGCACAACCTTCTCTTTTGCAGCTCAAAGCAAAACTTCACACATTCATGAACTTCCTCTTCCTCACCATTCAATGTTTTCATAAATGAAGAAGACAAGGACATTTTAGGATTTTTAAAAATGTGTCGGGTGCCAGTCACAATTGATCGGGTGCAGGAAGCAATTGCCAAGAAATAAAAAGAGAATGAAAAGAAATTTGAACCGTAACCTGAAAGTGGGGTGAGAAGAGAATCCATGAAAAAGGATGTTACAAGAGTTCAACAATCATGTGTATTGTGGGTTGTTATCATCACTAATTGGACTTTTTGAATGGTAACTTGTAACAGTTGGAATGAACCAGCGGGAACAGGTTTCCCCACACAAGTGGAAAGAATATTTTGAAATGTTTTTTTTTCTTCCGATTTCCTATTATGAAATTTAGGTAATTTGGATATTTCAAAAAAAAAATGTAGGGGTGCAAGAAGAAAAATATAGGGATACATGAAGAAACACATTATAATGGTTAGAAAAATCTGATTATTATTAGGTTGTTTCACCTCCATAACTTCTCTTTCACCTCTACAATTCATAAATGTATTTTTTCTATTTGCACCTATCCGGTTGTGTATAATTTGAAATGTATTTTCAAAAATACCTTTCTGATTATATAATTCAGAATATTATTTATTTTAAAAAGAGTACATTTTAGATTACAAAATTGGAAAAATATTCTCGAATCTGGAAATACCTTTTGAATTTTATAATCTGAAATGTATTTTTTTTAAATAAAATCTAAATGTATTTCTAATTTGAAAATATCTTCTAAGTTCTATAATCAACATTTTTTCGGATCAGTCATTCCAAAATAAAAACATCAATAAAATAAGAAGTACTTTTTGGTATTTTAAGAAATATGGGTGCCACAATAAACTATACAATAAACTATAGAGGTGCAGGAAGAAACAGCCTTATTATTATGGGCAAGTGTTACACTGAAAATAGGTCCAATGACCCAAACCCTATATCACCTATCATTTTTTCAAAAATAATGAAAATAAAATCATATTCTTTCTTTTCTATATATCTATGGACATGCAGGGTGAGTTTGTTTGTGTTTAAAAACTTCTTATTAAATAATCACATTTTATGTTTTTTTTATGTGTCTGTTTGATATACTTGTGTTTTAAAAATAAGCAGTTTTCTGTTTATTTTACCTGTTTTTTAAATAAAGATATATTTAAAAAATACTTATTTCAAAAACACTTATTTTAAATTTAAAGAAAGCTTTTGGATAGAAGGAATTGTTTGAGTAAAGTAATTTCCTGAACCATACCATCTATCTCCAAATTATATGACATAAACTATCTCTATTAATCTCATTAAATGAAAATAAATAATTATAAGTTGATGCTACTGAAAGCTTACCTTCCCTAATAGGATGTGTCACTGACCTTTAATTTGTTGCAGATGTACTGTAGGGAATCTTTGATTAAAGGGTTGAATATTACAAGTACCCTTTGTCCCTTTGCATTCACAAAATCCCTGAGAAAAATATTTTGCTTATGAAGAGGAACAAGTGAAGTAGTGTCATGATACATGTTGCATTTTAACCATTGGGATTTAACCATAAAAGCTTCAAGGTTGCACTCATAAAACACCATTGTAGTTTAGATGATAGACCTTCAATATTTCTAGTTCTAATACCAGCAATAGTATTATATACAAGAAAATCATGAAATAAAAATCAATTTTAGAGAAAAATAATAATTAGTTGTTGTGACTAAATTAGAAATAATTTTAGAAACTAAAAAAACTTTTGATTTCTAAATTAGTTTATATTATTGTTAATGATTTCTAAATTGATATCAGCTACCAAAGTTTTTGCGACCAAATTTATAATCTAAATAATTGGTAGTTAAAACATTGGTAGCTAATTAGATATCAATTTAGAAACTATTTAACAATAATAAAAACTAATTTAGAAACCAATTTTTTTAGTCTTTAAAATGGTCTTTAATTTAGTCACTATAACAACTAATTATTTTGGTCTCTAAAATTAGTTTCTATTTCATGATTTTCTTGTAATGATAGTTTTAGAGTTAAGATTAAGAGTGTTTTAAATATATTTTATTTTATAGTTTATGATACATCTTTTAAAAATAAAATAATAACTAAACTATAAACTCTTAAATAGACAAAATATTTTATTAATTAACTTTTTTTTTTAGTTTTGGAATTCATCTCCTATTTATTTTTGTTTTAAGATAAAAAAAATTATATATTTGAATTAACAAAGGTAAATAATTGAATTTTCACAAATATATCAGTTCATTAAAAAAAAAATTAAACTATAAAATATTATCTTATGTTTATTTTTTGGTTCAAAACCTAACTCCTAAACATTTGGTAAGTCATCAAATCAACCAAAAGCTAAAAGTCATCAAAAGACATGCCTAACTATTAATACCACTAAGTGATTGATTCTACATTTATTTTTTCTAGGTTGTAAAATGCATGTTAAATGGGAATGAAACTAGAAATAACCTCATTTAGCCTTTTTTTTGAAAAAAAAAGAAGAAGAAAGAAGTTCCTTTCTAAGATGAAAGAAAGTCCATGTAGGTGTGTCCTTTATGATTTTGGATTAAGTACAATTTAAAATAAATAGGTGGGTCGTGTAGCACACAAAGACACCTAACTACATTTTAATTATTTTAATACGTGATTAATACAGCAATTACTATTTAGTCCTCTTCCATTTTATTAATACACTCCTTTTTTATGTTTCTATTGTTTAAAATAATTATCTCTTTCGAAAAGTTATTAAAGAGTAAATTCAAGGAAATTAATTTTTGAAATATAATAAGTATATTCCAGAAATGATTTTTTATAAATATTTAAAATTTTAACATGTTTCGGAAATTATTAAAGATTCCTCTAGAATTGATTACTCCAATTTTTAAGATGAAAAATAAAAACTCGGCGAAATGTGAATTTGGTTCCATACTAATCCATAAATCTGGTTCTTATTGCCCAAATTATGCAATTTTTTGGGAAAAAATTAATTTATTAAATAATAATAATTTTTTTATAAATAAATAAAATAAAATGAAACACTTAAAAATATTTAAAAAAAAATTCAAAAAAATCAAGTTGAAACTATTTAACACTTAACCAATATAGATTTTATAAGAGAAATAGATAAGATAGAAAAAGATAAACTCACACTAAACGACAACAACATCATCCTGAAAGTAAAGAGTGAAACTTTTGTAAGTAAAATGTAACTAATGAATATCCTAAAGTAAAATACGCAATTAAGTCTAAAAATAAGAGGTGGGTATATGTGGATTTTTTCTATGGAAAGATAAAAAAAAATTAAGTACTAATAAGACATAATAGACTACGATACTCTTTTAACTTAAAAATTTTAAGATATAATATTATAAAAAATTATATATTATTTACTTAATTTACTTTTGTTCTTTTGTAGATAGAGAATGTGTTTTTTTATCTTGTTAGACTGAACTTTTTGATTACTTTTTAAGTTTTGGTTACTTGTGATATTCTCGATTCAGAAGGGAGAGATATCCATAAATAGTTCTCCGACATTTAAGTCAATATTTAGAAATCAAAAAAATAAATATTGTAGAAAAAATCAAGTGAGATTCACCTACTTATATAGGTGAAGAATAGTATTGTTTATATTAGATCTAGATTAGCACAATTTTTTAGATTAATCTCGTCTTAATTGATAATACAGACTGATAAAAACATTATTTATTTTTTAATCACTATTTAGATTAATTTATCATTTTAGATTACCAAAATGATCTTGGACTCACGAGGATCTTGATCGGTCATCTCGACTATATACAATACAATTTTTTATATAATGTAAAATTCTAAATATAATAATTTTTATCTATAATGTAAGATTTTAATTCAGACTTTTAATAATAGGGTGAAGTGTGTCTACTATTTAAGAGTGCACCCAATATGAAAAGAAAAAAGACATGGTTGGTGAGGTGTTGAAGAACATGATAAAAAAAGAGTAAAAAGGGCTAGAAGATTAAATTGATAATGTTGAATAGAAGATGAGGATCATATATATGTGGTGAAAAAAGGGATTGAGATTGGTAGGGTATGAAAGACTATAAATGGGAATGGGATGGGGGATTTTTATTTTTGTGTACTAAATTGGTGGGATGCTACTTATGGTAAGCCTCATTTACTGTAACTTTGAGAAATATAGCCGACCAAAAATATTTCCTAGTAGACCAACAAAATTCAATTTCACTTTTAGGACTTTTGCAATGCAGATTTTCTTGAATTCATTAATATTCCCTACATGTGTTTCGTGATCAAAATAATGTTTATGCACGAAAAGGGAGATATCCAACACAAAAGGTTAACGTTGTATTTAGACAATTGATAGACAATTATTGTAGGTTGGGTTACCAACCCAATTGGCAATGCATGAACAAAGGAAAACGTTCAGTTCATATCTAATATCAATAGTACATCTTCTTCTTGTATGTAATATAGTCTCATATGATATCTCAATATAATCTTACATCGTTTAGGAGTCGAGACAAAAAGTTGTTTATATATTCTTTTATCTTTCAATTCACTGGGACTTCTTTTAAAAACAAAATCGTAACGAAACACCGACCTCCAAAATGAACAACACTAATAATTAATGTTATATCTCGAAACAAGTATCGAGCTCTTTAAATTTTGTCGTTAAAACTTTAGTTATAAATCATGTGAATTTTATTCCTTTTTTAAATAATATACTTTTTAAACTTATTTAACTTAACATTAAAATTTACTTTCATTTATATACTATGAATTGATATTATCTTTAGTCTTTAGTTAATATAGATGTTAATACTTTTCTTAGATTCATCATAAAATACATTCATTTAGATAGTTATATCCAAAACAAAAGTTTGGGATATATTGTGGCCAATATTGAATTTATTTACCGTTGTAATTGGATGATAATATTACTTCGATTAAATAATGTATTTGGAAATTTATAAAAAAAAATAGTTTCCAAATTTTGTTATAAGAAAGAGATTAGTTGGACGGTAATCTAATGAGAATTTAATGTTTGAATATGATAAAATCCCATTGTGGCCGGTATTTAACTTGTTGAATAATGTGCTTATGGGATTGATTTATGCTGATTTTTCATTTTGTTTTGATTTGGAGAGGTAGGAAATCATGATTATTAAGTATGTATTTTATAAGTATAAATACAAAAAAATAATTTATATATAGTTTAATGTAGGCACGTGGGTTCATAATATAATTCTGTTTTCTTTTAAAAAAATATTATTATAGATCACTTCGTAAATGTTTAAAATTAAAAAAAATATATACAATGTTTTAAAATAATTAAATCACGTGATCAGTTTAATATTGTTTCATTCATATATAATTGTATGATGTATTTTTTTAAAAAAATAAAAGTTTTAATGTTAAATATCACTATACAACATGACATCTCAGTTAGACGAAATATAATTCTTTACACGAAATTTTGTTAGATGTGTGGGAAAATAGAATTTTTCTTTAGTGACTTAAAAAATCTTATTCTTCTTTATATAAGTTAAAATATCTCTAAATATTTTATTTTATTTATTTATTTTTAATAAAAAAATTACATTTAAATCAAATTAATAAACAAGTAATAAATTATCACGAAACATCACTTTTTTTATATATATATATATATATATATATATATATATTTTGTTGTCTAATTTGGAATTGTCACTAATTTAACACGATAAGTTGATATTTAACTCGTTGTAGTTTATGTATACTAAAAAGTAGAAAGAGTAATTTATAGGATTAATTTTTTATTTATTTTATTGTTTGAAAGATAAAAATTATAATTATATAATTTAAATTATTAACCTTTATAGATTAAATTTAATTATTAACTAAAAATGGAGTAATATAACATATAAAAATAGTAATCCTTTCAAATTTTTTAAAGAAATTAATTAGCTAGTTAAATACTTGAAAACTATTTACATGATTTTAAAAATATATTTAAAAAATTAATAAAAGTGAGTTAAGACTTTTAATATGCTCTAACTATAACGCGTTAGCGGGTTAACCTACACTAATCTCCTTTTTAGCAAGTCATCCAGACTTGACTTATTCATATAAAGTACATATTTGTAGCTTAGTTTGGTCCAATAAATTAAAATAATTAATAGAATGATTTTTTTGTCTAAATTTATATACATTTAAAAATTAATATTAGACCTAATAGAGCTGATAAATTTTAAACAACTAATAAAGTCAAAGTGTGGACTATTTTGCCTCGTATTTAAGAGTTTGGCCTCGCATTAACAACTCCACTTTTATACATTGAACAATTCTCAAACTCAAGTCAAACACTTTAATATTAGAGTACTTATTCAATTGCTTTATTCATATACGAAAATAAAAACAATTCAAATTTATAACTTTTTAATTTTTTTAAATATCAAATACAATATTAGGTACACAGCTAGAAAAACAAACTTTACAGTAAAATTAAAAATCATATTGAAGAGCGAATTTCCTTTCTCGAGTCAAACATAATAATTGATTATTAAACCGTTCATGTAAATGTCCAGTCAATTTTAAAACCAACTACTTCAAGTGTTTGAAGCCATTTATGATCCTTTACTTTAATACCATAAGCATTTTTTTCAACATTTATATACCTAGTGTTTATGATTGTAAAGTTTCCTTCACAAAGTAATTAATCATTACAGGTTCAATAGAGGCTTTTTAAATGTCAAGTGCATTGAATGTGACAAATTCATTCATGGTCCCTTACGAAATAGCTCATGTCTTTGTTAAGTCAACCCTAATGTTGTTATTGTATCAAAGTTCTATTGGGAAGTTCAATTAAGACTTTCTTTTGCAAGAATTATCAATATTCAATCCTAAAAGTGTAAACTTGTTTCTATACGTTTAGATATAAAGTGTGCGTCATGAACTTGTTAGGTTTTAATATATGAATTGTTTATATTCTTTTTTACATATTTGTGTTTTAAGGGGATGAATTTAGTTATTGTTATAATTTTATTTTGTTAGGTCTTGAGATCGAATTGTTTGTATGTGTTATTTTTACACATTTGGGTGCGAATGAGTGAGAAATTTAATTATTGTTATAATTTTATTGTTCGGATTAAGTCATAAAAAATGTCAATTTTACCAAGAGGTTAAATTAGGAAAGTTTAAAACAAAATACCATATTCAGATCGATTGTGGTTCTAACTGGTGAAAAAAAGTGGTACATTTTATATTTGTTAGCCTTACAATCAATCTTGAAACCTCTCCAATTTTTACATTGGTTGGCCAACTAATGTATAATTTCCAATAATCAATGTAAAAGTTCTCTATTGGAGTAGTGATTCATATTGAAAATGTTGAGAAAAAAAATTTAAGTTTTAGAGAAGGAAAATGTTACCGTTTAGAAAATAATGTGTCTAACTAATGTTGTACTAGCATCCTGCCTTTTTTTTTTTCATATCTTTTTCAAGATTCCACATGTGGTGGCAAGTAAATTGCAAACCCTTAGGAAAAAGAAGAAAATGTGAGTTATGAGTGTGTTGAAAACAATAGTACATAAACTTTAATCATCATCTCTTATATTTCAACAACATTTTAACATTCAAGTGATATGAAATGAAAGTGATAATATGAAATCTTCACAATCAAATATGTACTTGAAGAAGATAAACACATTCAATGAACCAAAATTAAGTAAAACGTATGAAATATAGATTATAAGTTATGAACTAATAAAAATTGATTACTCTTTTCAAATTGTCCAACTGAACAATTGAATACAATTAGTGTTGATACAACCTCCATTACTTTTTATATAATGTTTAGTTTGATGTAAGAACTTTTAAAATTGAACAAGTATTAGAAAAATAAATATATTAAATTTCAAATAGAAAATTAAATATCTCTTAATAAACAAATGTAGCAAAACTTGAGCAACACAATGATTAAAACATGAACTTTCCAAAATCTAAAGTGAAATACTCCCGAGACCCAATATCAACCCTTTAAATAAAGAAATCTTATTAATAATAATATTTTATTCTATATCCACAAACATAATATAATTTAATTTTAAACCCAAAATACTTAACTATTATATATATATATATATATATATATATATATATAAATTAAATATAATAACATAAATAAATAAAATAAAATAAAAACTAACTGGACGGTTGGAAGGAGGGCATCAAAAGCCTGTACAAAGTTAATCAAAGGATTGAATGGCAGGAATCAAATACTATAATGAGAGAGAAAGCAAAATCGGAAAAAAGAAAAATTAAACACGCGCAGAAGAAGAAACTCAATTTGGCATAAAATAAATACAAAAGCAATGACGACGATTCTATAAATAATTATTGTCATTTCTAGTTTTAACAACGGTTTTGCAGCAAGACAAACATAATTTCTTATATTTTTAAGTACAGATCTACTAAAACAATCATTAAATAAAAATTAATTTTAAAAATAAAAATTAATTAATTATTATATTAATTAAATTAAATACTATTTTAAAGATTAAAAAAATTATTAATATCTAAATTTTTTATTATTAATAAAATTTATGAATTAATATTTAATTAGTTATTAAAATTTTTGCTACAAACTTTAATTTTTAAAATAATATTTAATTTAATTAATATAATAATTAATTATATTTAATTTTTAAAATTAGTTTTTATTTAATATTTTTTTAATAATCATTATAAAATTCGTAAAAAATACAACAATGTTACGACATCTCTTGTGACAACAGTGACTTCGTAACATTGTTAATAACGGTTGTAAATTGAGATTTTTGCACTAGTAGTAAGTATATATTTATTTTCTGATTAAAAAAATAAATTTATTATAAAAAGTATTCAAATAAGACTTTTTTTCTTCATTATTCTACCTATATATTTATGTTTTGGTCCCAAATGCTGTGTCGAGTATTAATACCGTATAAGTTGAAATTGTATAGGAAATAATCCTTCATAAAAATTAGAATTATAATTAATGCTTCGTTATAGAAAATATCACACAATTCGACGTTGTATTTACCTTTGTTGATATAAACTTTATTTGATTTTATTTCAATTACTGATATACACATTTAAATCTACATTATATTAATAATAATAATTAATGATGATATAATACATTTTATAGACAATTCATCATGTTGATATTTTTTATGAATATTTTTATTGCACAAAAAATACACAATATCAAGAATCACATTTCCAAAAAATAATTAAAAAAGTGGATGCTATTTATTAGGTATATTTTAAAAAGGTGTTTCTTATATTTAAATATTAATTCGAGTATTTTTTTTAATTTAAAACGATTTATACAGAAAAAAATAGAATTACAAGTGTAATTTTCATATTTTGATTAGAATATCATAGTTCACCTTCAAATCACGGGATGAAAATTGTCATGTATCATTTTAAATTTTTTTGAAAATACTCAATGTATTTTCTTAATTTTTTAATAAATATATGAGAATAAATAGCTATATACAGTGACTTTTAATCCGTTAAGTAATCAGCAGTCACTAATAATATAATACATAAATAAAGTTAGTATAATCTGTAGCATTCCTAATCTTTACTCGTATAATTAAAACAAACAATACCTGATTAACATATGAATATATATATAACTATCTTGTGATTGTATTTCAAAAAGATATCCCCTCCATAAGGATTTTAATATATATATATATATATTAAAGTTTTTTTAAAAAAAACATAAAGTATTCAAATTAAAGTTATCTCATCCTCCAACTACTAACTCTATTACCTGCAACCTCATCTACTCCCGTGTAAAACACAATCATCACAGAAAAGAAACAAACACAAACAAAGAACATGAGTAAGCTATATAATTTTAATTTCAAATTAATAAAAAAATTAATTACGTCTCATACAATTTCTCAAACTATCAAGTGTCTATTAAAAAAATCATAATTAATCTTTCACATGTTAGACTTCTACTGACTCACAACAAATAGACACTTGATTTTACTTTCAGAAGACTCGTTGACTTAGACTCAGAGATCTGCACTTGTCATATTATGTTACTATGAAATGCACACAGCCATGCACATAAATAATTTCAATATCATCTCTCATAGTATGATAGGGTTAATTCATATAATAGGTCAAGTTAATTATCTTTTAAACAACTTACCCATTTATATGAATCTCCTTCGACTTTTACCACCTAAATAACTTCATCTATATGATTTCATTATCTCAGGAGAGTCAGGATATCTCCTTCTAGACAAATCCTAAACAATCTTAACACAATTAAATTCATATTCTAAATCTCACAATATCCCAAATCACACAATTACATCATACCAAAGCGTAGAATTTCAAATCACTCAAAATTTCATCCAATAATCACATAAATATCTAATTAAAGGATTTTCAATTAAATATAAATAAAATAAAAGTCTACATAATTTATAAGTAGAAACTATACAGAAAGAAATAAAGCCACATTTTAAAAGCAAATATAAAAATAAAAATCAGTAATTTTCTTTTACATAGAGTCTAGCTTAAGCGAGAATTTGCTCGCTTGAGCGAGAATCAACTCGAGAGCACCCAAAATTTCATCATAGGTCTCGTTTGAGCGAAAATGGACTCGAGAACACTTCCTTTTTCATTTTAATATATATATATATATATGTGTGTGTTTTTTTAATGAAATAATATTAATTTAATTTTTAAAAATTAATTATTATTATATAAATGTGTCATCCATAAGTCTAAATTCATTTATGTCACAAAACTAGATAGGTGAAATTGCATTTGAGTGCTCCCGAAGTCCATGAGTGATCTTGTTCTAAATAGTTTTCTCCTTCTTTGAAAAAGACTTTCCATATATGTACTTTGGTGGGTTTGAATTGAGAGAAATTTTGAGGGAGTGAATTTGGAATGATTTAAGAGAAAAATGAAGTTGTTTGGATTGAGATATGCTAAAGTAGATTTTTGAGAAAATTCTATTAAAGTTTGTAAGTGATAAGATGGATGTGTAATTTTTTTTAATTTTTAAAAAATATATAAAATGTAAATTTACAAATTTATCCTTATCTTCTTTAAAAATATTTAAATAATAATAAAATAATTAATTAATTTATATATTATTTTTTATAATTAATAATAATATTATTATATAATAAATAAATATATTTACTTTTATTATTATTTATTATTGTTTATTTTTATTAATAATATTATTAAAATTTGATACAAATAAAATTAAGGATACTTTGATTTACAAAGAAAAAAGAACCCAGCCTTTTTACCTCGATTTCTTAATTTTAATTATATTTTTTATTGGTTTTTTCACTTTCTGTTCTTTTTGTTTGCTTGCAAAAGTTTTGTGCGTTCTGAAACAAACAAGCTGTTAAGGAGGTGTTTACTAAGGAATATATTCCGTTAGAAAATGAGATGGTAGAATTACTTATAGTTTAAAGCATAAAATGAGTGGTTGTGGAAGAACTTTTACTCTAACAATAGTAATAAAAGAGTATTAAATGAAAAATTCTTATAGTATATATATGTATATTTATATAAGTTTCAAACATTTAATAAGGTTAATTAACAAAAAGAAATATTGGATGGAGATTTATTATGAGAATAATAATTTTTGTCTCGTTTGTAATTCAATACTTAATACTTATTAGGTTTAATTACCTTTTTCGTCTCTATATTTATAGCCAATAGTCAATTTGGTACAATGATTTTTAAAAAATTCAATTTGGTCCCTAAGTTTTTTAAAATGTATTCAAAATGGTCATTTCTGTTAAATATCACTAAACAGCGTTAAGTGGTGTTTTTATGTGGCAGACACGTGTAAGTTACGTGGATGGTGCTTACATTACTTTATTGAATACTGAATTAGGGTTTAGGTTATTCAAATTGGGGATTTCGAATTTCTGATTTAGAGTTTCTAATACGAGGATTGCTTCCCTGGTTGGATTCTGTGGTGCGCTTCCCTGCTTCGATTCCATTCGGAGGTGTGCTCCCCTCATTCGATTCTGTGGTGCGAGTGAATTCAGAGGTGCGATCTTGTGGTTTGTGATTCGTTCGTGGGTGTAGTTCCGTTTGTGGTGGAAATGTGTGCATATAGATCTGCATCTGTATCATCATGTAGCTGTAACCGAATGGAAGTGTAACAACAACGATCGAATTCTAGCCATGGTGGTGGGAGTAGGACGACTTTTGTTGCTCCCATTTGCGATTGTGGGGAATTTGTGGTTTTGAGAACCGCAACAATGGTCAAAAATTGTGAGAGGCAATTTTGGAGGTGTCCAAAGTATAAGGTGAGATGTATTAAACTATGGCTTATGAAAAAAAAAATGCATTGGTATTGATTTTTTGCTTATGGTTTTGTCTAATACAGAGTAGGAGTGGCGTAAGCATGGGATGCAATTTTTTTAGATGGTGCAAGTGCATTGAAGACATTGGGGATGA
>Ga0123342_1008744_pt1 | contig 12545 bp, 7 predicted proteins | sample Turbeawhitnodule_FD_89960 | JGI IMG/M metagenome (GOLD analysis project Ga0123342, IMG submission 89960) | Root nodule microbial communities of legume samples collected from Mexico - Turtle bean Mexico white nodule | ecosystem: Host-associated > Plants > Roots > Nodule | place: Mexico: Nepantla...
TCTTCCGGAAGTAGAGTCAAGTGTCTATGTGTTATGAGTCAGTAGAAGTCTGACATGTGAAAAGATGAATTATGAAATTTAATAGACACTTGATGATTTGAGAAATTGTATGAGACTTGATGATTTATGTTGATTAATTTGACATGAAATTATATAGAAATTTTTATATAGCTAACTTACCCTGTTATTTGTTTGTGTTTGTTTCTTTATTTGTGATGATCGTGTTTTACACGGGAGCAAATGAGATTATAGGTAATAGAGATCCTTAGTGAGCAACTAGAGTATTAGATAGATTTACCTTTGAATGCTTTGTTTCTTTTGTGTTTTTTTTTTTTACTTTTGATGTATATTATGAAGAGGGATATCTTTTTGAGATACAAATATGATAACCTAATATATGTTTACATGTTAATTAGATATTGCATGCATAATATATCAACATATATGGGGAAAAAATAGGGATGTTACATTTTACACTACAAGAAAATCATTAATTAGAAACTAATTTTAGAGACAAAAAAATAATTAGTTGTTATAGTGACCAAATTAGAGACTATTTTAAAAACTAAAAAAAATTGATTTCTAAATTAGTTTATATTATTGTTAAATGATTATTGTTGTTAAATTGGTTTATAAATAATTTTCATTTAATAATAATAGAAACCAATTTGTTTTTAGTATTCAAAATTGTCTCTAATTTGATTACTATAATAATTAATTATTTTTTATTTTTAAAATTAGTTTTTATTTAATGATTTTCTTTGTAGTGTTAAATATCCTTGAAATATCTCATATTTATTTTTTATTTTTTATTAATAAAAATTAAAATAATGTTTATATATATATTAGCTCTTATATGATCTAGATATTGGATATATTCAATTTATTGTTATAAAGTGGGTAACTATCCTCTAAAATTTGTACAGACTAAAACATTTGTACATTTATTAGCTATGAAAAAAAAAGATCACTTAATATCTATATATGTTGTTATATCAGCCTATTCTTAATTAATCCTTACAAACAGACACATACTAGGTTTTTTTAACAAAACCAAAATTTGAATATTATAAATAGATTAATCCTTGTTCAATATTTTGGTTAGATTCCTATAATGGATTTATACTCAGAAAAGTTGTGTGGGTCCCAACTTAAAGGGGCTATTATTTATTAGTACTTTTGAGGACTGGGTCTATTTCCTTTTCCTTAACTGTCTAAACCACCTTATCTTACATGTACAAAATTTGAATACGTAATTTGGTGAGATTACAATAGACGTTGGGATTATTAAATTTAAAATATGAATATTTATATTAAATTTGATGAGTTTCAATTTATTGAAATTGGATAGGAGAGAGATAAATTAAATGAAATTTTAATAAAATTAAATAATTTGTTTTCTTTAATTCTTTCAGAAAGCACAAAGTAGAACTGAATTAAATTCTGTTTACTGAACAGGAAGCTAATATGTAAGATTTAGATTGTTCTAAAAATAATATAATATGAAAAATTCACTTTTATTATTATTGTGAATGTAGATAAGCTATAGTTATCCTTGTGAAGAAGGGATCTACTTATACAAGTATGAGATTATTAAAGAAAACTAATACTAGTATGAGTTATGTTTACTCTTACATTATTAATAATTTTATATAAAATTGGATTTTTATTTTATCCAATCAATCAATTACAATCCTACATCATATACAGTATTCCTATTAAATATTATAAAAATTAACAATAAAAAAAATAAAAATTCCTATTTCTTAGTATTTTAAAAATTTAGATTTATATATTTATCATAGATTTTAACTTTTAATTCAATAGAAAAATTTAGAGTAAAACTACACAAGAAAATATATTAATTAATATAAAAATAAAAATAAATTCTATCTATTTAAATTTATCCTTCCACCTTGTCTGATTTCACCTATTTTCTAACAAAACACTAAAAACATTTCAAATCAACTTAATGTTTTCCCTTCAATTCATTATTTCATTAGTTTACTTTTCTTAATTTATCCCTCTATATACAATTCTTTTATTAATATAATTAATATTATTTTTTAAATTTAATTGAACTTGTTGTTTTTTTATTTAAGGACATTTTATGGAAGAAAATATTTTAGTTTTTTTTTTCAGATAATCAAAATTCAGAAGGAAAAAACATGTTTATCTTGGTTTTTTTTAGAAATTGACATTTGCACTAAAAATAGCATTTAATTAAGTTTTCCAAAAGAATATTGGTATGTTTTTGAGTTGTAATAAAAAAATTATATTTTTGATAAATTATAAGCTATGGAAAATTAAATATCTTAATAAAAACAACACATTATTATTTTTATTTATAGAAGACTTGTATAAACAATTTTAATAATATTTGTTATCAACTAAAATTATTTGTAGATAACTCTCACGCAAGTTGAACATGTAAAAAAAAGTAATAGTACAATTCCTCACTTTTTTTTAGTCACTTTTGGTGTTGAACTGGCAGTAAGATAGTGTCAATCTTGATTGGATGAGAGGATGGACTACCATTTGAAGAGGTTTTGCCCATTTCTCTAGTTTTAATTTCTGGTCCATTATCATATTTATTTAGCTTATATATTTAACATAAAAAAAAATATTAAATAAAAATTAATTTTAAAAATAAAAGTAATTAATTATTATACTAACTAAATTAAAGATATTTTAGAGAAAAAAAATTATTAATTTCTATTATTGATAAATAATTTTTAAATTATTATTAAATTAGCTACAAAAAGTTTTAATTACCAATTATTTAATTCTAAATTTGATAATAAAAACTTTTGTAGTTAATTAAATATCAATTTAGAAATATATATATATATATATATATATATAATAGATTACAAATCTGTTTTTGTAATAATAGTAATAACCAAATAATTTTACAATAAAAAATTAATAAAAAAATCAAATAATTTAAATATTTTACATCTAATTCAAATAATTTTATGTCTCTTTCTTTTATTTTATACTCTCTTCCTCTTTATGGGAACAAAGATTTATTGTTAAGACTATTTTAATCATACATTTTAAATTATGGTAAAAAAAAATATTTTTTTTTGGCAATTTTAGTATTGTATCTAAACATCTCAGAAATATTTATAATGTAACCTTTACAAATTTGTAAATATTAAATGTTATGAAAAATAAAGTAACGTAAAATCATAAAAAATAGCTCTTAAATTCAAATATTGTATACATATAAAAAGTCCTTTTATGTTTTTATCTTTTTTAGTGTCCTTTTCTGATTAATTAACACTAAAATACCAATTTGGATTTGGGAATTAAAAGTTAATAAAAATGTAAGACTTAAGTGCAAATACTTAAACTCTTAACAAACAAGGTTACTCTAATTAAATTATTACCTCCTAAATATGAATTCAAATACAGAAAGTTCTTAAAACACAGATACCAAATAAAACCCTTTATTACCATCCTTAATCACAGACCCTTTAGATTGAACTAAGGACAAAACAAAAGAGAAGAAGAATGATTGCATCAGAAAATTGTAGGGCCTTGAACCCCAATTATGCATGTGATGTCCCCGACATAGATGCCTGAGTTGGAACCTCCATTCCTGGTCCCATCCCATCCACTTCATCCACTCCTCACACTTCATGTTTCATGTCACAGACATTCTGTGAAAATAGTTTTCCAAATAATAATAAGCCCCTCAATATTAGCAAAATATACAAGTTTCCTTTTTTTTTCTGATAAAAAATGTATTATTAAATAACTGGAAAGTATTTTTGAGTCTTCAAATCTGTCTTGAATGGTTTTGACATCCCTATCAGTCTCCAGACTCTAGGATCCGAGTCCTATAAAATGTGCCAATGTGAGGAAAACCCTCTCTCATCTCATTCACTTCACAACTTCTGCACATTTCCAACCCAACCCAATCCAATTCAATCCCCACTCACATGCATGTTGTCTCTGCCAGCAACTCATAACATAACATAACACACCAAATTACTCATTCTCTCTTTCTTTCATTCATTCACAACCACTTCCTCGGCCCCTCATCTTTTCTTTCTCACCATGGAACATCATAAACCCTTGTTACCTACTTCCTCTCACGCCGCTCCAAACCCACGCACTCGCAAGGACCTTCTCCTCCTCCTCTGCGCCTTGCTCTTCCTCTCTTCCCTTGTCGCCTTTGGGCGGAACAGGGCCTCCAACGTCCCTCATGATCACGTCTCATCTTCTGCATCCAACCATCAACAAGAACACCAAAGTCCCACATCGCTGCCTTCTTCCAAATGGCACGCTGTTTCAAGAGGCGTTTCTTCCGGGGTGTCGGAGAAGTCATCCAGCATGTTATTCTCCGGTGAAGGAGGAGCTTCAGAAGCATTTCCTTGGGACAATAGCATGTTGTCTTGGCAGAGAACTTCCTTTCATTTCCAGCCAGAGAAAAACTGGATGAACGGTAACTTTTTTTTTTTATTATTCACCTCTAACCCAACTAATTCTGTGATCTGAAAATCAACACGTTTTTGTTTTCTTCAACTTCTACCTAACCAATACTCAAGTGACACTTTATTGGATTTTATTATTTTTTCATAGATGGAACGTTTTGATTATGCCTGATATTAGATTAGCCTGAATAGTTATCTCGCATTGCCTAAAATTTGTCTCCACGGTTCAAATTATTAACACGATTGAGACCTGTATTTTGTTTGACGTTATTCACTTTTTAGAGATGTTATTTGTATTGAAGCAAAAAGGGATTTTGGATTGGGATTTCGTGGGTCTTTCTACTTCCAAAAATGGTCCTACGAAAAGTGATAAGGACAATAATTAATCAAGGTTTAGCCAATAAAAAAACATTATTTTTTCAAAAGAAGTTTTTGAAGGGGTAAAATCATGTTTTGTCGGAATGTTTTCTTTGAATATAAAAAAATTGTGAATAGTGTATGTTTATACCATTTGTATTTGTACTTTATCTCAAGCTAACTATCATCCCTATTATTTTTTATTGTTGGATGTCTGTGGCTTGGACTGATGGGGGAACCTGATTTGCTCTGCTTCAGATCCTAATGGTAAGAACTCTTCTACCTTGCAAAGTTTGCGTAATTCGATTTAATTCCTCGCTAATTTTCTTCTAATTTTAATATTTTGCGTTGAATTGTCTCCTCTAAATTATCTATTACTACTAGTCCAGAAGCAATGAACTTTTCCCACAGCACCACGTTGGAAATTGCACCAGAGGTTAAAAGTGGACCCACATAAGATTGAATATTTGACAACGAGTCATAAAATGAAACAAGATCACGTAAAATACACTTGAATTTTATAAAATAATGGAAATAAAATTAAATCATTAGTTTATTGTTAAAATATTATTTTAGGAGAAGTAAAAGTATATTTAAAAGAATGAAATAGATTCCTTTCTCTTAATTTTTAATCACTTCATTTTATCTGTTTTTATTTTCTTTCTATTAGATTTAATTCCATTCATTTTGATTTTAAATAATTTAAACAAAGACAAAAATCTAATTTTCACTTCGTTTTATTCCTCCCATCAACAATTAGTGAGAACCTTTTATATGCATTTCAGGTCCTATGTACTACAAAGGATGGTATCACTTTTTCTACCAATACAATCCGAACGGTGCAGTTTGGGGTGACATAGTTTGGGGACACGCGGTGTCAAGGGACATGATCCATTGGCTTCACCTTCCATTGGCAATGGTGGCTGATCAATGGTATGACAAACAAGGTGTGTGGACAGGCTCGGCCACCATCTTACCCAATGGTGAAATCATCATGTTATACACAGGTTCCACCAATGAGTCAGTGCAAGTTCAAAACCTTGCATACCCTGCTGACCCCTCTGACCCTCTCCTTGTGGATTGGATCAAACACCCCGGAAACCCAGTTTTGGTCCCACCACCAGGCATTGGTGCTAAGGACTTTCGTGACCCAACAACTGCATGGCTCACCTCTGAAGGAAAGTGGCGCATCACCATAGGGTCCAAGCTCAATAAAACTGGTATTGCTTTGGTTTATGACACTGATGACTTCAAGACCTATGAGCTTAAGAACGGGCACCTTCGAGCTGTCCCTGGCACTGGCATGTGGGAGTGCGTGGACTTCTTCCCTGTGTCCAAGAAAAATGAAAATGGATTGGATACCTCTCTATCTATTAATGGGGCTGAGGTGAAATATGTCATGAAGGTGAGCCTGGATGATGATAGACATGATTACTACACCATAGGGACTTATGATGAGAACAAAGTTTTGTTCACACCAGACGATGTTAAGAATGATGTTGGTGTTGGTTTAAGGTATGACTATGGAATATTCTATGCATCCAAGACATTTTATGATCAAAATATGGATAGGAGAATTCTGTGGGGTTGGATTGGAGAGTCTGACAGTGAATATGCAGATGTGACCAAAGGTTGGGCTTCAGTTCAGGTATATTTATATACAATATAAAAGTTTAGTTTTTATACAATACACCTAAGAATTTCAGATTCTTGATCAAGATAATAGTTAACTTATCATATGTGATAATTTGTTACCGAAACAATGTACAAAAATCCCTTTACACGTTTAAAAAGCTATTTTATTATTTTATTTCAATGTGTATATGTTTTTTTTTTTTGTACAGAGTATTCCAAGAACTGTGAGGCTTGATAAAAAGACTGGCAGCAACTTACTTCAGTGGCCTGTTGCTGAGGTGGAGAGTTTGAGATTGAGAAGTGATGAATTCAAAAGTTTGAAGGCTAAACCAGGGTCAGTGGTGTCACTAGATATTGAAACAGCCACACAGGTTTGTGTTCATGATATAATCAAGTTTCTAAAGATGTCGAATTTTAGCTATATGGAATAAATGTGAATCTGAATTAAGTGACATTGTGTTTACCAATGCAACAGTTGGATGTTGTTGCGGAGTTTGAGATAGACGCGGAATCCCTACAGAAAACAGCTCAATCCAACGAGGAGTTCACGTGCAGCACCAGTGGTGGAGCTGCACAACGTGGAGCCTTAGGACCTTTTGGTCTTCTGGTTTTGGCAGATGAGGGGCTTTCTGAGTATACTCCTGTGTATTTCTATGTCATTAAAGGAAGAAATGGAAATCTTAAGACTTCCTTTTGCTCCGATCAATCAAGGTATTGGACTAAAATCTGTTAATTCTGAACTTTGAAAGTTATCCATACTGAGTAACTAAATCAGAGACAATACTTAGAAATTCAATATTGAATTTGTTACATTGTTTTTATAGGTCTTCTCAGGCAAATGATGTTCGCAAGCAAATCTTTGGGAACATTGTTCCAGTACTTGAAGGCGAAAAGTTTTCCTTACGGATGCTGGTAATTGAGTTGTTCCTTTAAGTTTTCTAATGTTTTCTTGCTTAAAAACACATTTCTTATGCATATTAACCAGATTAACTAATGAATCTTCATGATATTATAATATAGGTGGACCATTCTATTGTTGAAAGCTTTGCTCAAGGTGGAAGAACGTGTGTTACATCTCGGGTTTATCCAACAAAGGCAATCTATGGAGCTGCTAGATTGTTCTTGTTCAACAATGCTACTGAGGCCACTGTGACAGCCTCACTCAAAATTTGGCAAATGAATTCTGCATTTATACGCCCATTCCCATTCAACCCAGATCAGAAGAATTAAAATTCAAATTGAAGATGAAAGACTTATAGTCACAGGATTGGAAAGCATCTTGGGTTGGCAATATGTGCTCTTATCAACTGTAATGAGTTCTTGTTCAACGCCCATTCCTTCATTTTTTCACAATTACGTTGATCAGATGTGTAGAGTTATTTGATCTTATCATGTGTAATGTTGCTTACATCAGAATGTGTTCCTCAAAGAAATATAATGTTAATGTTCTCCAATTCTCTGTAAAAATCTTTCACCTTATTTTTTATGTGTTTTGAAACCAACATTAATTAAAAAATATTCATTGTATTTTTTAAAGGAAAAATTACACTTGTGGTTATTCATCTTATTCTATTTTATTTATTTTTTATTTCTTAATTTTTATCTCGTAAATTTGATTTTATTAGTCTTTTTTGGTTTAAAGTTAACGTAGTTAATAACTTTAATACAATCACAGTCCAAAAAGATAACAATGATCTAGACATGAGTGAGCAGCAGTAATTAACGAAGTAATAGTTTTGAGCTGTCAAAATAATATTTAAAATAAAAAAGCCTTTTAGAAAAAAAGGAAGACTTTTATGTTTGATTTGATCCATACAATTCTATAAACCCTATAATTGATTGAGGGTTTTTTTATTACCCAATATGTTGTGATGAATATAGTAAAAAGTCAAATATTTAGTAAAAAATGAAAATTGAATATTTACATGTAGTCAATTTTATGAAATTCAGATTATTTTAATATAACTTCTGAGTTCATGTTTGCTATGATTTATTGAGGAATTCAAATCATTACTCCCACGAAAGCAATATGTTAAAAAATTGTTTCATTCCAACCAAGAACAAAAGAGAACAAAACAGATTTAGTTTTTGGGTTAGAGAAATCCATTTTTATAGATCATGTTTAATATGACAGACTCATTTTGTTTTATCTAACCATTTACTTGTAAAATTTATGATATCCATAAAACTGTACAATAGAAATCCAATACAAAAATTGTCAAGTTCATAAAGGAGTTTTTAAATTTTTAGTTTTGAATGTTGTAGTGGCTAAAAGTCGTCACGTAATTGATTAGGATTTAGGGTTTAAAATATATTTTAAATTTGTAAGTATTATTTTGTAGTAATTTATTAATTTATTATATTAAAATTAATACTAATTCTAAAATGAGTGAAGAACTACATTGAACTAATTTAAAAGAACAAAAAATTGAATTCTTTTACAAGATAAAAAGCTAAATGAACTATAAACGTAAAGTGTAATTTAGTATTTTTTTTATATATTTTATATGTTAATTTTAATTTTTTTATACTTATCCTTCCTAAAATACTTTTGATCTTCACGTTTATTTTTGTGATACGTTTTTATTTGTCCCCATGATATGTAGCAATAAGTTAGAAGCAAATAAAATTATTTTTAAAATATATTTAAAATAGTTACATTGGAGTGACTTATTTTAGTCTTAATTTTATTTTTGTAAAGTATTTAAGAAATAATAAATATAATAAATACTATAACAAAATAATTAAATATTAATTAATTTAAAGATAAAAAAATAATTAGTCATTAACCTACAAGAAGAGAAGTAAATAAAATGTTTGGTAAGCGAGTGTGAAAGAGGCATTCATTGGTAATCTTTTAGTTTATAATGTATCTTTATAAATTTCATAATGTGAAATTTCATATTTATAATTATTTTTATTATTATTTAAATTGATATTATTTCTAATATTTTCTATATTGAACGAATTTATATTAGGTCTGAAAAGATTTATACTTAAAAAACTATATTATTTAAATTTTGGAAAATTGATATTTCAAGTATTATACTGGAATATGTTTGAAAAATATAATATATTTCATTTAGGGTTCAGTTTGATTTTAGGATGTATTTTTCAAGCAAAAGAAAGACGCAAAAGAATGAGAATTAAGGAATAAAAAACTAATAAAAATTAGAAAATGAGAAAAGAAAAATCTTTAGTCTTCTTTTTCGTTACTATACAAAGATTTGTGAAGAGATTATTGTTAAAAATATATATTAAATATATATTATATCAAATATATATTTTATAATTACTATATTAAATATATATTATACTTTTATGTTATTAGATTATTTATATTTATATTTATAATAAATAAATAAAATTAATTATATAATAATAATTACTAAAACAATAAATAAATATTAATAAATATAAAAAATGATAATTAAAATAAAAAAATTAATAATAAATTTATGAAATAATAATTATAATAAAATAATTATAAATAATAATGATAAAAAAATATTATTAATAAAAAATAATTATAAATAATAATGATAAAAAATATTAATAATAATAAAATTAAAATTATTATCTTTTATTTAGTTAAAAATTAGTTTATAATGACATAAAAAGTTAATTATTATATACATTATTTTATAAAAAATTAAATTTATTATATCTATCAAATCAATCACGAATTTTCACAAAATTTATCTTTAATTACTATTTTATTTACCTTGATCTAAACAACTTGATTTTCTTGCACTTTCTTTTCAAGTCTATTTCTTAATCCAAACAATTTTAATATAATAAATAAGTAATACGTTCAATTTTAATTAATTATACACTGTTTTTACAAAAGTAAGATGGAGTACCAATATATATTATATTGAATATTAAATTGTTTGGTTTAGCATTCAATTTCAATTACTCTATGTTTCTTTTGTTTATAAAAGCAAGAAGAAGGAGTTAATGGTCATTATATTGAATATTAAATTATTTGGTTGGATAGTTTAGAAAAATTAATAAATTTTGATAGTTCTTTATTATATAAATTTTAATACACATTTGATATATATATATATATATATATATATATATATATTATGAAATTTAGGTTAATTATGTTCTATGTTGATTTCGAGTGCATACTTGATTCTAGTTAATATGATATTGTAATTTTTATTTAATATCACTTGAAAATTAAATATTGTTGAAATTTTGTGAAATATAAAAAAAAATATTGATTAAAATTCATGTATTAATTAAGTGTATAAAGGAAATATTTCTAAATGAGATTAAATTACATTTGATTGAAAATGTGAATTTTACATGTTTTCAAGTGCTTACAAATGTAGGTACGGATTAAAGTTTGTTTAATTTAATTCAAATAACAATGATTATAACAAAGAAATGAAAAAATTTCTACAATTTATGCAACATATAATTATGGAGAAAGGTTTATGTGTTTTGTATGAATTGTTTAAATAGAAGAAGATTGAATGTTAAAAAATTAAGAAACATTATTACTTTCTCATAAATTATACAAATTTCTAATAAATATTTCTTTTCTTCCATATATCTACAAATAAATACACAATTTTAATAATTTATAGTCAAACATTTAAAATTCTTCTAAAAGTTATACTAAAAATTATTGTCATATGTGTTGTTATTTTTAATATTAGTATAATTTTGTAATTGTCTTAAACTTAATCAATTATAAAGAGTAGAAATTGTAGAAATTATTTCAATAATCTAAAGTGTTATGAATATTAACAAAATAATTAATGTAGGAGGGTTATGATATAATGGAGTGCTTTATAGTCTAACATTTGTGTTCTTATAAAAACCTACAACATATACTAACTTCACACTAGTTTTGATGTAAATTAAGAAGGTTTTAATCATCTTGATAAACTCAAAATGTGTTGGAGAACTCAAATTTATTGGAAGAACAACAAAAAAATAGCATGAATTTGAGCACGTGTGACTTAAAAAAAAACATGTGTTGGTTAGAAACTTTTTATATATCCTTTTATATTTTGAATGATCATCTAGCATGTGTATTTTGATAATGATTATGAGATTGTAGAATATCGTAAGAGAATTAAGAAATATTTAAAAATCTAAAAATTTACAAAATTACATGAATAATTAAAATTAAAGGTAATATTTAATTTTTATATTAAATTTTAAATGAAAAAAAATTATTTACTTAAAATTATTTTAAAAAGACTAAATTGAAAGATAGAAAAACCTTAATAAAACAACATGAATGAGAATAACTCAAGAATTTACATCCCAACAAATGTCAACTTTATTAACAGTATCACATTTAATTTCAAATTTATTAACACCTGATATAGGTTATTTGAAGTTAAAAAATCGAAAGTTTATAACAACTTATCTTTATTTTATTTCGCTTAGACTAATAGCATGCATTTTTAATAATTAAAATATTAATTTTTAAAATTCAAAGTATATTATTAATTAGGAATATGATAATTGCATTGTAAACTCAAGTATAAGCATGTTAGAAGGCCTCTCCATTCTTGAACTCAAACCCCATTATTCAAATTTTCTAAAACAAGTATTTTGTGTTATAAGTTTTTAGTTTACAAGATTCATCATTCACTTAATTAATATCTAATTAAATTTTAAAACTTTAGATGGATATATTTAATTGATAAGGAAAAGAATCATAAATTTCTACCAAAAACCTTTGACTAATATCTTGAAGTACTTGTCTTTAGCTTTTTTATTTGGTTGACTTTATTATTTCCTTATTAGATATTATTTGATGGATTAATTTTGTCATTACCATATCATCCTTTAAAAATATACATGAAGAAAAAAATCTTTAAGCTAAATAATGCACGAATATAACTGAGATTATTAAAGGTACAATTTTATCCTTATACATGATGCAAATTTTTAACTTAGTATTTGAAATTTATTAATTTGCTTCGTATATATATATATATATATATATATATATATATATATATATATATATATATATATATAAAAAAAAAACACACTAAAATATAAAAATAAAAAATAAAATAAAATATATAAAAAAAAAAAAAAAAAAAAAAAAAAATAAAAAAAAAAAAA
>Ga0123342_1008745_pt1 | contig 12545 bp, 10 predicted proteins | sample Turbeawhitnodule_FD_89960 | JGI IMG/M metagenome (GOLD analysis project Ga0123342, IMG submission 89960) | Root nodule microbial communities of legume samples collected from Mexico - Turtle bean Mexico white nodule | ecosystem: Host-associated > Plants > Roots > Nodule | place: Mexico: Nepantla...
AGAAGGATGTTGAGCAACATTTCCCCAAAAATAACATTTGATCCCCCAAATCCTCAACCTTCTTCCATGATAACTGACAAAAGTCCAATGCATATACCTCAAATTTTTGGGTCTCAAGCACCGTATCTTGGCAGGAACTAAAAAATCTACAAACAAGCAAAAGCTCCCCACAGGACTCCACAAGATATCTTAAAATTTTATTGGTCAGAAACAACATTCTACTTTCTACTAGTAACCTAAACACTCTATCTAGATGAAACCGTGCTTCTATCTTGGAAAATGTTCCAAAATCATCATTACCGTTTTTAATACTGGAGTAGATACTTTGAACATCAATTTGCCATATATTAAATCCATCTGCCAGGAGATAAAAACTTCCATTACAAAATACAACATCCTCAAATGGCTCACCTGTTAATTTACTGTGTTTACGCCATGAATTTGCTCCTGTGACCCAAAAGGCCAACTCACGGCATTGGCTGTGTAGAAGCATGCAAACAAAGTTATTCTCAGAAGGAAGCCCGGAGGACACCATCTTGTGATAAAAGTTCCATACTAAAGGGAGACTAATTTGGCTTCCTGAAAACGGATTCAACAAGTTAACTTCAAGATAGAAATTGTCTAGCTCTTTTACCATAAACAACCAACCACGAAATGATCCCCAACAATACTTTCCACAAGCCTATGCTAACTCCAGCTCCCAAACACGATTCTCCAATATACTGATACAAGTCCTAGTCTCTTTGTTCTTCTGACGTGACGCCAAGAGACAAGGAAATCCATGTCTTTGCCAACTAGGAAGTTCTTCTCCAAGAATAGCATTCCAACTCATACAAACTTTGTTGATCGATAAGCAATCAATAAAGGTCAATTTTTCAGCAATCATCTCAAGTATTTCACGAGGGAGACTAGACCAATCTGCACAGTATTTCTTTTCCAGTTTACTTATTCTTTTATGTATTTTTTTACTGTATTTGGCACAAAATCTTCTCCTGATAGTTTCCAACAACAATAGAGGGATACTTGACAAATATTCATAGTATTTCTTTGTTTTTGTGATGATAGCTTCCAACAGTAACGAGCGCGTCCTGCTTGATGTTTATGATTGAATGAGACATCAAATATACACCGAAAAGATTAATAACAGACTAGTCAGCTGATAGGCGCATAGCTCCAACCACGAACGCAACACCATTCGGGGCCAATCACCTCAATAAAACTAAAAACTCTCTTTGTCCTAGAAAATAAGGGCACATTTCCTAAATATCATGTTAAATCTCATTTATTTGTTAAATCTGATTTATTTTTCGACTAAAAAGACCTAAATATTACTTTTTAAGGTTCAAAATTACAATGATAAACATGTAAAATGCAGAAAATTGTATAGAACACAGAAAAGGAGGGAAATTAAAAAATCCAGGCCAAGCCAATGCAAAGTCCAACCATAATACATAATAGTAAATTCCATGGTGCATTCACTCTAATGCGCCACAAATTGCATATAGAAGAGGAACTATAATTTCCTAGGTGACTTTGGCATAGGATTCATGGAAACCTACACACCACTTGTTAAGCATGAAAAATAATCCATCTAGTGTTTGCCTATGTACAGGGGTTTTTGTACTCTGTATTCTGTTTTCTATTATATTTTCGTATTCTGTTTTATTATGTATTTTGTATTCTATATAAACCTTTTGGTGGTATATTTCAATATACAGTTTTTGCTTATAAAATTTACTATCTTTGTTTCATCTCTCTTCTTCTCCTTATATGGTATCAAGAGCAAAAAAAAATCAGCCATGATTTCCGCTACTTCTTCTACATCTTCCACCACCAGTCCTTCATCTTCCTCTTTTCCCATGGGATCTCTTCTCCCACATCAGTTCACTATCCCAATCACTCTAAAGTTGGATAATGACAATTTTCTTCTTTGAAAACGGCAGGTTCTAACTACAGGTAGGGTCCCCTGATCGGTACCTACCGTCCACTGCTGGTCAATCTCCAAAACCTAATGATGTTTATCTTCACTATATACACCAAAACCACCTCATTGTTCCCTGGCTTCTTGCGTCAATGGCGTCCACCATTCTCACAAAGATGGTTGGCCTCGAGAAATCAATTGACATTGGAAACGCCTATGCACTTCATACACGTCTCATACCAAGGCAACAATCTAGAAATTGAAGCTTCTTCTTAAAACCACAAAAAATAATAAGTTTGTATCCACTTATCTTCTGGATATAAAGAAAACTGTAGATACCTTGGCAGCGATTGGTGTAGCAATCTCCACTGAGGAACACATCGAAATGATTCTTGATGACCTCTCCGATGAGTATGATGGTTTCATTACATCAATTATCTCACGAACATATCCATATAGTGTTGATTATCTTGAAGTTTTGCTGCTTGCTCGAGAAGAGCATTTTGAAAAGCACAAAACTCAGTCTTCTTTTCTCCATGCCAATACTGTTTCTAGAAATGTAACTGTTACAAATCTTGCAAATGCTCGTTCTAGGTTTAATCCCAATTCTTCTCGTGGTGGTCGTGTGCCTTCAAGAAATCATGGATCCCGTTCAAATCATTTTACCAATGCTTGTATTCCCAACAACAGTGCTCCAACCTCGAATATGCCTTGGCACACCGTCAAACATCCATGCCAGATTTGTGGCAAACTTGGCCATACAACGCTTCGTTGTTGGCACAAGAATGGTCAGTCTGAACAAAATTCCTTTAGTGCTAACATGTCTCAATTTCCCTCTCACCCAGATGAACAATCCTCAATTCTTGGAGCACCATCCACCATAATTGATCCGCTGTGGTATCCTGATAGTGGGGCATCCCATCATATCTCAAATGATTCGGAAGTCTTATCAACAAATCAACCTATCACGGCACTGATCAAGTTCGAATACGTAATGGTACAAGTATGCGCATTACACATATTGGTATTGCTAAATACACTCCATCGCACACTGATACGGAATTTATCTTAAGAAATCTTCTTCATGTTCCTCACATCACAAAGAATTTACTTAGTGTATCTCAGTTTGCCAAAGATAATAATGTCTACTTTGAATTCTTTCCTAACGATTGCTATGTGAAACATTAGGTAACCAAACAGACTCTGCTTCACGAAACTGTTAAAGATGGCATCTATGTTTTTCCTGAGCCTATTTTTTCTGTTTCTGCTAATGCAAACAGTACTGTGCTTAAACCTGGAAATTCTGCTATACAGCTTTGGCATGTTAGACTAGGCCACTATAATTACAATACAGTCAAAACAGTATTACAAAACAGTGATATTCAATTTAATGGTTGCAAACAGTTTTGTGATGCATGTGTGTTTGGCAAAGCTACTCAATTACCTTTTAAAGATTCAACCACTGCTTATAATTCTCCTTTACAATTAATCTATATTGATATTTGGGGTCCTGCACCCATTCTTTCTTCCACTGGAGCACGTTATTATATCTCTTTTCTTGATGCTTTTTCTAAGTATACGTGGTTGTATATCTTACATAGTAAATCTCAGGCTTTATCTACTTTTAAACAGTTTAAATCTTTAGTAGAAAATCAAATTGGTAAGCGTTTACAAGCTATACAAACTGACAATGCTAAAGAATTTTTATGTTTTAAAACTTTCTTGCATGAGCATGGTATTCATCATAGACTAACATGTGCTTACACACATGAACAAAATGGTGCAATAGAACGTAAACATAGACATGTGATTGATATTGGTTTAACCATTCTTGTTGTTGCTTCTTTACCTTTAAAATTCAGTGTTGAAGCATTTCATGCTGTTGTTCATATTATTCATATTCTTTCTACCTCTGTTTTTTACAACAATAATTCATATGAAACTTTATTTGGCATTAAACCTGATTATGCTCACTTAAAACATTTTGGTTGTGCATGTTATCCTCTATTACATCCATATAATAAGAATAAGTTCAATTTTCGCTCTACATGTTGCGTTTTTCTTGGGTATAGTCTACAGAATAAAAGATATATTTGTTTGTCTAATACTGGGAAACTATATGTATCTCGCCATGTTGTTTTTAAAGAAAAATATTTCCTTACTCTCTTTCTAAGTATAACTTCCATGTCTCTTTTGATTCTATGGATCTTTTTTCTAATACTCCTTCTATTCTTATGCTCTTACCTGCTCCCTCTCATAACGCTTTACCTATTCTAGCACATGTTTCACACACTACACCATTTATATCCTCGAAAACGGTTTTTCCTTCTTTTGATATTAATGAGGTTTCCACTGATCCTCCTATAATCGACAATGCTCATCCTATGATAACTAGATCCAAAGCTGGAGTGTTTAAACCCAAGACTTATACTGCTACTGTCTCTTATGATCATGAATCGATCTCTCTTAAAGCTGCCTTATCCTCCTTAACTTGGTTACAAGCTATGCAAGATGAATATCAAGCTCTTCTTAAAAATAAAACATGGAGTCTCACTTCTTTGCCCTCTAGTGCTAAAGCTATGGGTTGCAAATGGATTTTCAAAAAACAAGTTCAAAGCGGATGGAACTTTTTAAAGGCATAAAGTGCAGTTAGTGGCCAAAGGATTCACACAATCTCCAGTTTAGACTATAATAAAACTTTTAGCCCTATTGTCAAACCTATTACTATTCGGGATGTGTTATCTCATGCCATTAAATCTCTTATTTCTAATTTAAGTTCCATATTTGCTCTTAAGGATCTCAATCCACTGCAATATTTTCTTGGCATTGAAGTTTGAAAGGTTGTTGATGGAAGTCTTCACCTCTCTCAGACTAAATATATAAATGATCTTTTGCGGCATATTGATATGACCACTGCAAAAGCTCAAAAAACTCCTATGTTGTCTTCTCTTCGTCTTCAACAGGATGGCTCCACTGCTGTTTCGGATACTACTCTATATCGATCTGTGGTTGGAACTGTACAATATATTTTCATCACTTGGCCTGATTTATCTTATGTTGTGAACAAAGCGTGCCAGTTCATGCATAATCCACAAGATCATCATTGGAAAGCAATCAAAAGAATTCTTTGCTACCTTGTTGGTACCACCAATCATTGGCTTCTTATCAAACGAAATTCTCATTCATCCATCCTTGGTTTGGCTGATGTTAATTGGGGCACAGTTCTGGATGATAGAAAATCAACGACAGAGTATGCTGTTTTTCTTTGTTCAAACATTGTATCATGGAGTTCTCATAAACAAAAAGTTGTGTCACGAAGCAGTATACAAGCATTGTTGCGGTTTTAGCAGATATTATATAGCTTATATCTTTATTCAATGAGCTACACATTCACCCTTCCTTGCCTAAAATTTATTCTGATAATTTGGGAGTGGTTCTTTTAAGTGTTAACCCAGTTATACACTCAAGGACCAAACACTTTTAACTGGATTTTTGCCTATTGTACAGGATTTTTGTACTTTCTGTTTTCTGTTGTATTTTCGTATTATGTTTTATTTTGTATTTTGTATATTCAATATACAGTTTTTCTTATAAACTTTTCTATCTTTGTTTCTCTCTTTGCTTATACACTTGCATCATTAAGCTAAGTTGCAGAGAGAAAAGTACATGTTGCAATCAACACAGTAACACTATCCTCCTCATTCTCTACTAACGTTGAATCAACAAATCAAGAACCCAAAGGATTTTCGAAAAAATAATGCAATTCTCTTTTTAAAGATTGATAATAATATGAAACACACATTAACTTAGGAATCAACCAGGTTATTCACAACCTAGGAATAGTCATATAGCTAAAACCCCATCAAATAATAGAGTAAAAATACACATAACTTAGTTATCCAACCCCTGACAAAATAAAAATATAAAATTCACAATGAGAGCTCTAGATACAGACACAAAAAACTCCCTCTGTCTACGCTGGGAAAAGGGCTGCCAGAGTAGAGTGAAGGCTTTGTCTCTTTCTGTTTGTGCTAGTTGGCCCTGACCGAATGTTCTCTAAATATTTTTTTCTTTCTTTTGTTTAAAACAAGTTCTTCATTTTGAATATAGAAGGGGTCCCAAGAACTAAGGGTGCCAAGAACTACCTTCACTTTTCAAGCTGCCCCTTGTGTGTTGTTCGCAATTCACATGAAAGACTGGTTCGCGTCATTTTCTTAAAAAAGATATTAGATCACCGTGGGAAACTTTCAAATGAGAAATACTTACCATTCGATTATTTTTCAAAAGCAAAGCCTATCCCTTTCGCTCCTCAACCTCAATGTCACAAGGAATTGAGTTGGAAATGATTAGACTAGAACTGGATCGCTTATTGTAGAAGGAATGTCACTGGCTAGAAAGGATAAGGAATAAACCGCCATCGAATACCTATAACCACTCCGACTACTTCTTATGCATGAGTCTCATTCCACGAATGGTCGTTGTCACACCTCAATAAGACCAACTTCATTACTTACAAATCGGCTTTGAGAGCCCTTGGCTTGGTGATGAGGACATCCAAACCAAAGGGCATGATGAGACTTAAAAAGGAAGGCTTAAAAAAGCTCAAGAGACTTTACAGCACAAGGTGACTAATATTTTGGAAGCCCAATTATTGAATTGCCCACAGTTTAAAAAGACTTCCTTGATTACATGCACAACATGTTTGGATCCTTAAAAATATAATAATATTATTATTTTTCTTCAAGTAGGATTTGAACCCAAAATCAGATGGAAAGTATCAACTTAACCATTGGGGAAAATGATCTTTCTTGAGTATTTCAAAAGTATTTCAAATTAATCCAAGCTAGAGTTGGTTGAAATCTTCCTATCTCTAGCTTGTAAGGGATATAAAAAAAAAAAAACAAGTTACAAATTCAGCTCACACATGATCAATGGCCCAAGATCAAATCCAAGCTTCCAAAATAGTCTAGGACTTTCTTTTGCTATGTTTTTAGTAAACTGTATTAGACTGTGTAATTTTTTTCTCCTAGATACTATCTTATCGTTTTGAAGAGCTGTAATAATTCTAGGCTATACATCTTTCTTTTCGATTGCAATAGTGACTCAATTAAAAAGAGAAGTTTTCCACCAATACTCTCTGCCTTTTTGTCCCTTTATCCCATATATCCATATTCGTTATAGCACATGAAGTACAAGCAATGTCAATGGCCTACTGAACAGATGTCCAGTCTATCCACCCACGGCAATGGTTGAGAAAGGTGTTTGTTCATTACACACCGAAAATAGAATTTAAAATATTTACCTGATTGGTAGGTACTATAAAGTTCTTCAATCAAACGGGATGGAACAGTATACTCAAGAGAAGCACTAGCCTCAACCTTTTTCATCAACTTCTTAAATCGTCCAACCTGGAATGGGACAATTGTTGACAAGAATAACAAACAATATTCATACTCTAGTAATGACAAATTACATTAGTGAGTCACAGGGATGAAAGATTATGAACATAAACTCAACTACAGAATGATAATTATTTATTCAAAGCCAAAGCAGCAGGTGCTTGTATCTTTTTGATAATTCAAGCCAAAACAAATTAATATATATATACACACACACACCTAATCTATACTAGAGATCAACTTAGTTGCTTAGTGAGTAAAAAAAGTTAATGGAGAAAGAACGTAATTGTTGAATCTAGTTAGTAGTCAATACGAAGTCATAATTTAGCCTCTTCCATGGCTCAAATGCCATAAAACTCGATCTAGCACAAGCCAGAACCATGAATGAGACAAGAGAACTTCATACCTCATCGTTTGACATCAAAGTGAAGCAACGCCCAGTCTGACCTGCTCTTGCAGTCCTGCCAGCTCGATGAACATAAGTCTTTATGTATTTGGGCATGTCATAATTAATAACATTTCTTACCCCTTCTACATCCATTCCCCTAGTCATTGCATCAGAAGATACAAGCACTTGAAACTGCCCTTTTCGAAACTCATTCAGTGTCTTGCTGCAGAGAAGTAGCATATTTTTGTCAAAACACAGGCATGTATAGTTTTCAATAAATTTGGGATATCTAGCTATTATTTCAACAGTAAGCTTTAGTAAGCCTTTTAATATAAGTTGTTTCAAACATCATAAGCTAACCTAAAGTAGAAACTATAAACACACTGACTTTCCATAGATGAAAATGTCTTTCAGAACAGGTTTCGCATCATGTCCAGTATACAAGGAGAGCATTCAGCTCAAAAGTTTAAAACTTTAGCTAATTGTTTAGAGCGAGTTAATCAAAACTTACCTTCTTACTCGTTGATGTTGATGACCAGAATACTCCTTGATGTCAATTTGCAGATTTCCAAAACAATTCAGCAATTTGCATAGACGATGTGTTGAGTCCACAGATCTTGTAAAAACTATGCATTTTTCTTCTCCCAGGGATTTCAAAAGGGCAACCAAGTACAGGGGTTTGACCTTTCTTTCACAGATCTACAATACATAAAAATTTAAAAGCACAAAGGTAACTTTTTCATTATAACCTATAAAATTTTAAATTTGTGAAAAAATAAATCTAGTAACTAGCTAGCTATAAGAGATGCCAAATTTATGGTGACGAAGGCTAAATATGATCCCCATCACACCCTTTAGAAATTTAAAGAAACAAACTCCTATGCAATGTCATACCAGTTTGTATGATTCCAAATTTTCTGGGAGCCTATACCGCATTTTGCCAGGGCTGAGGAATAAAGGATGACGCAAATTAAGTTGAACAAGCCTGCCTGGGTCTCAAGTTAATGTCGCAGATAAAACAACCTTTGCCAGCCTAGAGTGAGGCCTCGACCCGCTCTCAACTCTACCACTACAGAAAAAAATCAGTCAAGCAAAAGTATGGTGAGCATTCATTTGTCTATTAAATGAAAAGATAACAAAGATAATAATAGGAACTATATAAACAACAATTAAAGATCCATTTTAAGTTTTAATATGCCAATTACAATGTTAGTCTAATAAATTTTTTAAAAATTGAAAACGGGTAACTAGTAAGACTATTAATGCAACAACATATAAAACTTTATAACTATAAAACTGGACATATATTATTATTAAATTATTTTCTAAATATTTTGATATAGAATCTAGGTGGAAAAGGTGAAAGAAACTGGGCAAGGAGAGGGGAATAGGACAAAATAGAGAGATAGAAAGAAGAGGAGAGATAAACAGAGGTCAAAAACTCTGCACTGCATTTGACTATCATTTCCATCTGTCTACATTCAGCTGTCTGGAATAGAACAACTTATCTTATTCATAGGCAAAACATCTATGAACTAACAGTAGCTGACGGACTAACTAACATCATTTTCTTATTTATATTCATGTATCAAATTTTAAATTTCATCATTACAAAAAATTAAAACAAAGGTTTAATGCTATGTTTAGTTCTATCATTTAAGAGAAACAACTAACACTTGAATGTTACTGCATTATTATGGATAAGAAACCAAAAAAAAAACACAGCTACATCTAGTAGAGGAATAAAATCATGCTTATTTTATATATTCTTAAAATTTCTTCTAATTTAGAGAGCAACAGTTGTCCACTTAACCAACTTGCTATATCCACTGGGCAACACACATGTTTTCCATTTTTTATTGATACGAACATTTCAAGGGAGATTCAAACAAATTTTAAACCCACCATGTTCTTCTGTTCCAGGGAGAAAAGGGGACACCACCATCATCATTGTTGCTAGATTGGGTGGATCTAAGTACAGTGGGTAACCAGGACTGATAGTCCTCCCGGAGCAACCGATCTGCTTCATCAACTACCTGACACCATTTAACTTGTCAATAGACAAACAAAAGAAGAAAACCACCAAAGTTAAAGGGCAAAAAATTGGTACACCAATGAGTTGAATTTCCAAACAAAAAAAGATATTTATTTTTCCTATAAATTAAAAATCACGCTAAGTAGTATTCTTGAGAGACAAGAATGTTACCACATACTTCTATATGCTAAACATATGATATAATGATCATTTCCATCAAATAGTGTCAACAAACTAATTTCACTACTCACAAGAAAATGGAGATGCTTCAATGTGAAACCCCTAGACAAGTGGACATGGTCCACAAGCCTTCCGGGGGTTGCCACCAATATGTCCACCTTACTTTGAAACCAGAATGAAGAGAAAAACCCAAGATCTGAATCCTCATCTTCCCCCGGTAAGTAAACGAGATTAGAAATCTCATCAGCAACCGAAGATTGACCAACAGCCAAGCCCACACGCAGGCCTACTGGCAATGCAATAGCATCAAAAACCTGTTTAACCTGCAAGGCAAGGTCACGGGTGGGAACCACAACCAAAGCACGAAGGTACTTGACAGTGGAAGCAGGTAACAACTTTTGCACGATGGGAAGTGCATAGGCCAAGGTTTTGCCACTTCCTGTGGGCGAGTTTATACAAAGGTCTCCTCAAAGAAACCTGGTCCAATGATCTCTTGCCAAAGCGCAACTTGAACTGGGAACAGGTTCGAGATTTCCATGTTCTCTAGTGCCAACTTTAACCTGGTGAAATTGAAAATTGTGAGAGGAATTAATTTTAAAAAATGATAAATAGCGTGATTAATGGATTATTAGAGGAAAGTACCGCCGGTCCAGGAGAGGAACCCTGCGGAGGGAGAGTTGTTCATAGCGAGTGATGTCGACGGGGTGGCGCATCCATGGCAGAACCGGCACACTTAGTTGCTTTTCTTTGTCCATTGTTTCACAAAAACCCTACACCCTTTTGTTGTAAGGCAGCGCAGGGGTCGACGAAGGAGTAGGTAATTAAAACTGAAAATGCAGGGATTGACGAAGGGGTAGGTAGTTAAACAAAAAAGTGCCTTTATAACCATTAATTAAAGAATTGAACTGTTTAAATCATGATAATAATAACATACAAGAACATGCATAACAAAGTTATTAAAATATTAATTGTTGAATCTGTAATCAAATAATTACAAATACATTTTCTCTCCTAAAGTGTAACCTCGTCAATTTAATGGATCCCAAGTGTCCAGGTTTCGTAGTTGTGAAGTAAGATGTTAGGTGAAGCTAGTGGTACTCTTTAATCATAAACTGCCCCATTCCCTAAAACACTCCTAAATTTTTTTTATCTACCATGCTTGAATCTCACGGTTTACATCCTCCTCAATCTCCTTGCCATTTTGTATATGGACCCAAAGCCATGTAACTAATCGTATGGGTATGGTCTCAAATCTAAAAGTTTGAGCTAGATGACTTTTAGAAACTTATATGTCATATACTATATTTTACTTATCAAACAAAAAAGAACTAGTGGAGGAGTGTTGATAGCAAGGTCCCACAGTTCAAATGTCTCCAAACCATTGACTCAAGATTCTTCAAAGTAAAATTTCTCACTTGAAGCAGAACAGAGAGGGTGATAATTAATAAAAAAAAGTGAGGCAATATAGATAACATGGAATCATGGACAAGATGATCTAAACTCCTTCACAACATAGTAAAGTTGTAAGGTAGGCATACTGTGAAGCAACAAATTTTAGGAGATGTCCAGGTAATTCTTCTAGATTGGCATAGAATGCTTCAAAACGGAAAAAATCACTGTACTGAAATGTGAGAAAACTATTTTCACAAATATATAAATAAATAAATAAATAAATCATCTGAGATGTATTGTAGTTAAAGAAGAGAGAACTGAGGGAAACATGAAAGAACCCTAAGATGTCGTTAGAGGATAACCGGAGATGCTACGAACGCATAACAGAGAAAGTAGAGAAAACACAAACCCCAACCCTACATCAATAACTAATCTTTACCATCAAAAACCCTAAACCTTACCTTGTCCGATGAGCATAATGGGACGTTTTCAGAGTTATTTCTCCTCCTTCAACTGTCTTCTATGCATTTCTCCTCTTTCGTCACTTGTTTATTCGTGGATGCTCCTTCTCTTCTCTGATTTACCCTACCTTCTCCCACTTCTTCCTTCCCTCAATACTCTTTCACAGATTTTCAAAATTAAAAATAAATGTAATGACATAAATATCCTTCGCCACCTCACCATCCATTGTCAGTGTCAAAGGTATGTTTCTAAAATGCAGTGTCAACCAAACATTTTCCATTATAAAACATAAAATAATATATACACATGCAAAACAGGCAATTAGTTCACAACACATGTTTGTTTGTTTGCAATATTCAGGATCGATATTAATTGCTTCGTATTGGAGGCATATTTCTATAGCACCACCAGGAAGGAACAGTGAACCAGGTGTATGCCCATCTGTCTATATCACCATGGAAGCAAAACGGCTCACTGTCCTCATTGCCAAGAATGAAAATGCCCCAGTTGTTTACATCGGTCCTGTTGAAACCTAAACGGCTCAATATACCTTTTAAATGATCAGAATCCCATTCATTCCACCAAGGAATAGTTGGATCATTGCAGAAGTAAATGCTGTTTTGAATTCCAACTCCAAGTTCCTTCGCAGAGAAGGATGTTGAGCAACATTTCCCCAAAAATAACATTTGATCCCCCAAATCCTCAACCTTCTTCCATGATAACTGACAAAAGTCCAATGCATATACCTCAAATTTTTGGGTCTCAAGC
>Ga0123342_1008746_pt1 | contig 12543 bp, 8 predicted proteins | sample Turbeawhitnodule_FD_89960 | JGI IMG/M metagenome (GOLD analysis project Ga0123342, IMG submission 89960) | Root nodule microbial communities of legume samples collected from Mexico - Turtle bean Mexico white nodule | ecosystem: Host-associated > Plants > Roots > Nodule | place: Mexico: Nepantla...
AAAAAAAAAAAAAAAATAAAATTTAGGAATTTTTTTTATATTTTAATTTATTATTGTTACTAAAAAGCTGTTTCTTTTTTTTTTTTTTTTTTTTTTTTGGACAGGGTTGCTAGAACTGTTATTTTTGGTGGCCTTATCGATTCTGATATGGCTGAAGAAGTTCACAACCAAGCCAGAGAGATTGGCACTGTGTGTTCTGTTAACTACCCTCTTTCAAGGAAAGATCTTGATCAACATGGTAACTGTGGATTTTGATCTTTTCAGCTAATGATATATAATGCAGATGAAGTAGGTTTTTGTGTTTATCTAGTACCGTAACTTGTCAGTTATATTTAGAAGTGATATAAAAAGATCTACACTCTTTTCTTTTTATTAAATAAAACAGGCTGCATTAGTGTTCTTTGTAAGATTTGACCTGTTTTATACTTGGTGTAAAGTCATTTGTAATTTGTGTGTGAAACTGATTCTAATTAGATTTGCCATGTAATCATATTGAGTGATGATATGGATGTTGAAGTTTGTTCTTCCACTGAAATTGTCAAAGAGGTGGCTTTCCAGCTAGAACGTTGAACAAGATTTAATACATTACATCATTTATTCAAAGATTCTTTAAATTTCTTGGGATTGTATAATTCATTATGGAAATTTTCCAGGTCTCATGCAAGATGGCTGTACCATGGATGCTACGTCTGTACTTTATACAAGTGTTAAATCAGCCCGAGCTTCTGTTGCAAAGTTGCATAAAAAAGTGATAAGAGGGGAAACAGTTTGGGCCCGCCAACTGGGTGGAGAGGTAAAGTACTTGTCGTAGAACTCAACAGAATCAGTACAATATCATCAGCTCCAGCAAAACATAAACTGCCAGCTGAGAGAAGCTGTATCATTTCGTTTTGTATTCATAATTTGCTTGATGTCTTAAAATTTGTTTTCCATGGTACTAATTAGTTATATTGAATGTTATTCATTTTCTAAAAACTGAGTAGGTCAAAAACCTGTTCTCTAAATTTATTTTTTATGCAAAATTCATTACTCGTTATTAGTAGTAGTGAGTTTTTATGTGTTGCTTCTAAAGGTTTAATAGGATTTTTACTTGGGTTTGGTTTTAGTCTCTGTTTCCTATGCTTGTGCAGAAAAGTATTTTCTTATTCGGTGTCTCCATTTTTGTGATGTGTGTTGCTTCTAAAGGCTTGATAGGATTTTCACTTGAGTTTGGTTTTAGTCTCTGTTTCTTATGTTGGCTTAGAAAAGTATTTTCTTATTTGATGTCTCTATTTCAATACATGACAATATAGTCTTTGAAAGTAGGAGTTGTGTAAATGTATGTACCCTGCCCAACGTTTGGAAGTCTATATGGACTTGGAAGAATTTTTTAGCCTGGTTGGAATGCATTTAGTAACTATAAACTGTACTTTGTCAGATTCATCTAATAATCGATTAGGTGGTGGAATATAGACTTCATATTGTTTATGCTTTATGCTTTATTGTTGTTTTTTTCTATGATTTTTAATTGTTTGTAGGTGAAGTTAACTTCCCTGTTTACTGTTTACTGTTTATGATCTTGAATGAGATATTTGTTTCTTAACAATTTTCTGCTGTATGTGGATCAGGGCTCCAAGACTCAGAAATGGAAGCTTATTATCAGAAACCTTCCTTTCAAGGTTCAATGCATAGAATTAAAAAAACTTGAATCAAATATTTGTGGATACCTTGACTTCTGACTAGTTGACTAAACATGGATGCAGGCGAAAGATACTGAAATAAGAGATATGTTTTCATCTGCTGGATATGTGTGGGACGTATTTATTCCACAAAAGTCAGACACAGGGTCAGTTCTTTCTACTTTTCCTTGACTAAGATTTTCAATATGCTATCATACATAATGGTTTCTTAAAATGTTTTTCTTTTTCCATCTTCTCCTTTGTGCAGTCTGTCTAAGGGCTTTGCATTTGTAAAGTTCACCTGCAAACAAGATGCAGAAAATGTATGAACTGTTACCATTGTTTTATTTTATTTACCTACTACTGTTTGTGTTCTGCATATAAACTTCATTTTCCTTTTTCAGGCCATTCAAAAGCTGAATGGATCAAAGTTTGCTAAACGAGTCATAGCTGTTGATTGGGCTGTTCCAAAGAAAATATTTAGTAGTGAAATGAATGATCCTCGTGCATCAGAGAAAGGTAATTTTTATCTACAGTGAAAATGGTACTTTCATCAGCCATTCTTATTGTCTATATTTTGAAATTGAATGAAGTTATGTAATTTTTATACGTTGTCTAGGTCTTATTCATCTTAGTTTAAAAATATAATTTTGCTTGCCCTGCATTGCTCAATACCTGAGGTGGATTGCTTAATCAGTTGAAGTTCCTTTTGGCGTTTCAATGCAGAAATGTATACTTATTTGAAGTGCTCTCCTTTATTACCAATTATTTAATAGTACTACTTTATGAGGTATAAATATTTTTATTTGGAAAACTTCTTGCCAGCAATATTTTAATGGAGTACATTACGTTAAAACATGGTGCTTGTAAGTGTTCTACCGTTGAATTGGAAATTGGGACTAGTCTATCACTGTTCACATGTTTGGGTTTTAACCTCAATTTCTCCATTACGTTAGTCAGCTGTTTGGTAGATTTGTGGAGTAAAAGGCCAGCTTCTTGTTATGTGGCTCAATCTTTATTACACTTAACTGAATATATGTTTCGTATAGTGTTCCTCTAATTTCTATGTTGTTCTAAACTTAAATAAATTCTTCAGTGGTTAATAAATTGGAGCCATGCTGCTGAGTTGTTACAAACTTAATTATTGTCGTTGACTTTGTTGGAAATCATACGTTTTTTTTCTTCTGGAATTTCAAAATTTAAGTTCAATAGATTTCTATTTGGTACTATCTCTATGTTGAGGTAAAAGTTTATTGATTCTTTTTGTAACCTTTGTGATTTCCCTGGTAGATTGTGTATTCATTTAGTGCTTTAGTTTGGTGCACCATTAATCATAATGTATTCCTATAGAAAAGTTTGAGCTTGTTTCTTCATGAACTGCTAACATAACATTTGAAGTATTGAGTCATTGTTCTAGTATTCAAATATACTATCTATCGGAGCTTTACATAAGTCTCACTCTTCATCTTTGCCCTGTTTATTTTAGTATGCCAAAAAACTTTATTTAGAATATAAACTATTTAAATAATACGTCCTTTGCAATTTCTTCAGGACAACAAAACTTGAGTGATGAAGATAGTGATGAGGAAGATGTCGAGCTTGTTGATAAAATATCTGGTCAAGGAGATGATAATGATATGAACAGCCCTAGTGCCATGGAGGAAGAGGGAGCTCCTCCTGAAGATAATTTTGACGAGGAAGCAGACCTTGCAAGAAAGGTTCTTAACAACTTGCTTGGATCCTCAAGCAAAGGAACATCTGAAAACAATGATTCTATGTTGTCCAAAGAAAACAAAGAGTCAAGATCGGATGAAGTTTTTAAGGATGCAGATGGAAAAGTGTCTGATGATTCTGAAAAGGTTTCAGGTGCTTCTAATCCTGAAATTTCCAGCAAAAACAACTTATCAAATCCTAACGGAACCGAAGAAGATTTGCAGAGAACAGTTTTTATAACTAATCTTCCCTTTGAATGTGATAACGAAGAAGTAAAACAACGATTTTCTGGGTTTGGGGAAGTAGAATACTTTGCTCCTGTTCTCCACCAAGTTACCAAGTATGTCCTAGTGTTATTTTTCTGTCTCTATTTCACTGGGCATTATTCATAGTCCCCTTTTACTCAATGCAGGCGACCAAGAGGAACTGGTTTTCTAAAGTTTAAAACTGTAGAAGCAGCTAATACCGCAATTTCAACTGCTATTGCTGCTTCTGGGACAGGTATTTTACTTCAGGGTAGACCATTGAAAGTTTTAAAGGCTTTGGATAAGAAATCAGCACATGACAAGGAACTGGAAAAAGCAAAAAATGAGGTTCATGACCACCGAAATCTTTATTTGGCAAAGGTTTGTCTTCTCCTTTGTAATTCTTGTGGAGGACGTTGTTGAAGCTGATAGATATTCATAAGATTAACATTTTGCATTCTACTAAATTGTAACAGGAGGGACTTATTCTTGAGGGATCTACAGCCGCCGAAGGGGTTTCAGCCAGTGATATGTTAAAACGCCAAGAGTGAGTATGGTCTTGAGTGCTGGTGGTTTTATTATTTAAACTCACATCTACGATGTTGGTTTTAGTTATTATGGGATGCATAACTTTTTCAATCTCCAACTGTCAAATTGTTATAATAGACCACTGATTCTCCATTGAGGGACTGACCAATTGGTTCATGTTATGTAGTGGACAAATATGTGCTGTTCTTACCCTATGTGAACATAAGGAGAAAAAAAAAGTTGTATTGTGTTCTTCTCTTTGTTTTCCTTTTTCTTTTCATGCTTAGTTTTTGTTGGGAAAAATCACAAGAGGGCTGGAAAGAAGGTCTCTTAATAAGTTTAGATATATTTTCTAGCTCACAATAATTCTTGGCACAATCCATTTTGTGTATAGATCAACAAACGAACTAATACCATTAGTGGTACTATTCTGATTTCTGTATGTTATGTTGCATTTGATCTTGCAAATGTAGTGGTTTAAAATTCTATCTTCTTTCTCAAGTGTAATTCTTCAGCTGGTGTTAGTGCTCAACATATAGTTATTGAAATTTCATATAGGTTGGAGAGGAAAAAGAAGACAAAGCTTCAATCTCCGAATTTTCATGTTTCGAGAACTCGACTCGTGGTCTACAACTTACCCAAGTCAATGCATGAGAAAGAACTCAAGAAGCTTTGCATTGATGCAGTCATCTCTAGAGCTACCAAGCAAAAACCTGTAATTCGGCAGGTTGGTTAAGTAGATCATGACTTTAAGTTGTCAATTATTGTTTCTCTAAAGCTTTAAGGGTGTCAATTTTATAACAAAATATATGTACAATCTGCAGATAAAGTTTTTGAAAAATGATAAGAACGGAAAGGTAGCTCAAGAACGCTATTCTAGGGGAGTTGCCTTTATTGAATTTTCTGAGCATCAGCATGCTCTTGTGGCTCTGAGAGTTCTCAACAATAATCCTGGTACAACCATTTCTCATCATCTCTGGGGATCACACTATTTTGTACTCCAATTTCTGTTTAATTTGAAGTTTGCTTTCATTGACAACAGAAACATTCGGTCCTGAACATCGACCGATCGTGGAGTTCGCGCTTGATAATGTTCAAACACTTAAACTTCGGAAGGCGAAGCTACAACAATTTCAACAGCAGGCTCCTCAAGATGACAACAATGCCATGCGAAATGACAAACCTGGCAACAAAGAAGTTCACACGCCAGACAGAAAACGAAAGGCTAGGGAGCATGGTGAACCGGCAAAGGAAACAGTACTGAATACAAATGGTGAATCAGAGGCAAATGGAAAATCCCCTCAAGGACAAAAGTTCAAAAGACAGAAAGGCAACAATAAGACCAAAAGGGCACTGAAAGAAAATCCAGAAGCCTTGTCCATGAAGCCAAAGAATAACCAAAATGGCCAGAAAAGTGGTGGTGCAGCAGTTGAAGATCAAAACACTGCCACTGCCACTGCCACTAACAGAAGAAAACCAGGAAACAAAGGTGATGATACTGGGTTTAGAAAAAGAAAGATGCAGACTCAAGAACAAGAAGCAGGCCATAAGGTGGTTTCTAAGAAACGGCCTAAGAAGAATAAAGGTTCAGTAGGGAAGGACGTAGTAGACAAGCTTGACATGCTTATAGAACAATATAGATCCAAGTTCTCACACAAGGGTTCCCAAGAGAATGCAGAGAAAAAACCTTCAAAACAGCTTAGGAAATGGTTCCAATCATAGTCTACTTTTTCTTTGCTTCATATGAATTTTGTTACTTGTATTATTCTCTTACTGCCTTTGAAAAAGTTTAAGCAATCTAACATTAGTTGCACCATATCTTATGTTGTTTTGCCTTTTTTTGTCCCTAACAAGATTTCAAATATTGATGACTTTTCTGGTATTTTTTGCTGTGTTTGTGTTTGAGGAATGTGTGTGCAAAATATCTAATTGAGTAAACCAACTAGTATTATTTAGTAAAATCATTTATTATTAATTTTTATACTTTGTTAGTTAAAACCATATTATACCATTGATTGATTAGAACATTGAAGAAAACATTCATACATGGCCTTTAACACTGTAGTTATTATTCAATGCATTTAATAAAATATAAATTATCAAAGGAAAATTCTAAGAATATTAATACAGCATCATAGGTGCATGCAAGTTTGTCCTAGAAATTATTGTTGGTAGTTTCTAAAATAATTATAATAAGAGTAAATGCACTTACATTAAACAATGGAATGTGATTAGATTATAATGACATTTTTACAATGATTGTGAGTGTACTATTTCAAAACAACAAGATATTTTAAAACTCAAGCTTTAAAAAAAAGAATAATTCATAATTCAAACTGGATCAAATATACAAAAATATTTTATACTATAAAATTGAATACGAATCTCATTTTATCAGTTTAAATTAGATTTAAAATTTTTCTATAAAAAAAACTAACTTCAAATATTCTTTGAAAAACTTCTTTAAATGTTGGAAAAGTGTTACAAAGGACTAAACAAGTTTTTTTTCAAATTAAACTTAAGATTAATGTCATTTTGGATTAATACAAAAATCCTTAAAAAGAGACAAAATCACTTAATGATATTCCTTTTAAATAGCTCATTTTGCTTTATCTATCTTAAGTAACACACTTGTTTTCTTCTTAACAATTGTCACTTTACTAAAGATGTAACAATTATCTTTTCCTCCTATATAGTAAGTTTTTTTATGCATTTTGATTTTGATAAGTTTTAAACTTCAAAGTTTGAACTCCAAATTAAAAGCTGAGAAGCAAACAAATCTAGCTTTTAAACATCAGAAAAAGGGATTTTTTAAATATTATTACATATCATAAATTTATCAATTTTTTTATAACAGTTTTAAAAAATCATTATTTGAGATAAAACTAATATTGTCCCAAATAGATAACATGTTAAAATTAAACTCAAATATTAATTAACATCTAAGCCCCTCTTAGTGATTTGAAAAAAGAAAAAATCAATTCAACTATTGAAGCATTAATTCTTCTCTTCCTAATTTTTCATCAAATTAATTACTATTCCCACATGAGTTAAAATTATGCATTTATGACACGCTTTCTAATAAAGTAGTTGTGCAGTTTCTATATATATTTAATCATTAAAATACTTTCTAAAATAACACATTTTAATTTTTGTTTTATCCTAATAGGATACTGTGTCAAATAAATTTAGGATGATAAATTTGGGATGATTGACTTACATTTGTAAGGAATTGAATCCTAGGTTTTATTTTTTTTAATTTAAAAATAAAAGAAAATTAATTTTAAAATAAAAAAATTGTAGAAGAACACATATTTTAAAAAAAATATGTTGAGGGATAATATTCTAGAAACATAAATATATTAAAAAGTACTAATTTAAAAAATAATTATATATCAAAATAAATTCTATATTAAAATATATTTTGAGTCCACTTTCAATTTTTTTATTTATATTTTTTTAAAATAAATACATTTTAAAAATATAATATTATAAATTCTTTCATCTCTTTTAAATAATAAAAAAACAAAAACATAAAACCCAATTCTGTTTTTTTACACCAAATCGTGTTTAAAATTTGATTTTCTGAAATTGAACTATGAACTATTAGAGTAAATGATGCTAGTTGGGTAATTATTCAACGTACTATCCTATTTAAGTAAAAAAAGAAGCATCAAATTTTGCTATTTTTGTAAATTTTCTTAATCAGTTTGTTTTTCCATTTAACACACTAAACATATATGCATTTATTCTTGTCCTAAAATTCCCTTTTCAAAATATAAGATAATGTTAATTAATTTTTATTAATCATACCATTAATCAAACTTAAAATCCCTATTTGATTAGATTTTTTTTTATAAAACTTTCATATTAGGTATTTCTATGTATTAGATTTTTTTTTATAAAACTTTCATATTAGGTATTTTTATGCAACTTTACACTTCATGTCTCAGTAACAATAATTATCTGTCATCATAAAAAAAATATTATTAAAAAGAATCCAGTAAAATTATAAAAGATTAGAAAAAAAAAACTTATATGTTAAAAAAAATATATGAATAGATTATAAATATTTATAAAAAAAAATAATTTTATGTATTAAAAAAATAAAAATGTTTTTTAACTGTAATCAATTAACTGCGTCTATTCACCAATCACGCATGCATCATGATTGGATAGTGCTTTTGACCAACACCAATGAAACAGTTAAAAAGTTTGTTACCACGTGAATCTAACGGTTCAAATTTCTTGATCCCTTTTCTTATAATACACTCGCCGTTAATTTTGCATTCACACTGCATGAATGCTGCAGCTTTGACACAGAGGATCATGGAAACTCAAGCGTCGTAAACTCACTAGTTACTCTATAAAATGTTCAGTGCTTTCACTCTCTCTGGATTTCTCACACTCATTTTCTCTCTTCATCACTTCATCTTCTTCGTAACCCTCGTTCTCTTCTTTTTCTGCAATCGCTGTTAGAAAATGGATAAACTCAACACTTGTTTTTTATTTTTCTGTTTCTGTTTCTGTTTGTAATCATTTTATTTGTTTTTGCTTCGATTTTCAGTTTCTTCATTTCGTTGAAAGTTACCGATGGAATCCTCTGATGATGTGTCATCAGCTAAACGCTACTGTTCAACCGGTATATTCCTCATTTTCTTGTTTTTTTTTTCTCTTTTATTTTTTTTTTCTTTTACTTTAACATAATAAAATGTTGATAACCACTTACAGTGTCTGCATTTTCAATATCATTTTCGTTTTTTTAAAAAAAATTATCTATTTTTCTGTAGATTCTTTCGATTTTTTTTATTTATTTTAGGATTTAATGAGGATATTTTCTTTAATATTTTCGCGTGCAGTGTGGTAAGAAACTTAGATGTTGAGTCTGAACATTTTCATTTTTTAAAAAAATTTATTAATTTTTTGGTAGATTATATCAATTTTTTTTTTTATTTTAGGAATTGATGAGGATATTTTCCTTAATATTTTTGTGTGCAGTGTGGTAAGAAACTTAGGACGAAACTTAGATAGTGTTTTTAATCAGAATTGGAATTTTACTTAAGAAAGGTTCGTATTATTTATGTGAATTATCAAGGTGGTACCTTTTTTACGCTAAACATGGTGATACTTGAATTTTAATTAGAGAATATAAAAATAAAATAAATAACATGTAAGGTGCTATTTTAAAGTTTTTTGCTTTGATTATATTTTATGATTTTCTTTTGTTTTGATTTGATTAGTTGGTGGTTGGAGTTGAAACTGTGTTGGGGTGTGTGTACAGTATGTAAGCATTGAGAATATTTGGTTGTGCTTCATGATGGAATATATCTGGAGCTGTTCTTAGTATAGTTTGATTTTGTGAAACCAGGATTTTCCCCTGGCCCTCACAGAGACAAAAGACAGAAGTTATCAGATGTCGATGACCATACGAATCCATTTGCAATTTCGGATGTTGTGGTTCGTATAGAGCATGGGAAATTTGGAAGTGTCACAAAAGAGATAGAGGCTCTTGTAGCCCGAAAAATGCAGATACTTGGACCTTACTTTGCAAAGTATCCCGGACTTGTTGATCAATTGATCAATGTGGTAACTGACCACGATGAAGACACTGCTATGTTCGAAGATCAACTAGACAATGGTTTGACATATCATAATGTCATAGATTCGGAGGGGAAGGATGTTAGTGCAGCTCCAATTCCTGTTATCCACATTGATTCAGATGTGGAAGATGATGGAGATGAAAGATCTATTGTTCCATATCATGAAGCTTTAGCAGAGGAAGATGACAGACATAATAAATCTATTGTTCCTTTTCATGAAGCTTCAAAAGAGGAAGATGATAGACATAATATATCTATTGTTCCTTTTCATGAAGCTTCAAAAGAGGAAGATGATAGACAAAAAAAATCTGTTGTTCCATTTCATGAAGCTTCAGAAGAGGAAGATGATAAACAAAAAAAATCTGTTGCTTCGTTTTATGAAATTGTGTTGCCGAGACAAGTTGCACCATCTCCTGTTGTGATGAAGACAACTGTAAGTTTTTCCTTAGTTTTTTAATAATTTAAATATATGAGTTACCAATATTGAAATAATGGTTACTAATATGCATACCTTTTAATTTAGAATATAATAGTAACACGCTCCAAGGAGAAACAGAAAATAATTATGGATTGAGATATCTCCTTACAAATATGGAATAGTCATCAAGGAAGTAAAACCAATCAGATGATGCGAAAAGTCAGAGTGTACTCGAAATCACCACCCAAAATCTCAGAATAATTCCTCCTTCATTTGGCTACCCTCCTTTTGTATATACAAACATGACTTATAGGCCTAACAGATGATTTAACAAAATTATAGCACTTTTTAATTTTTGTGTTCTGGCTGAAGTTTCTTTTAAAACATTGACTTTTTCTTGTATTATTCTTTTTTTTTTTTTGATTTGAAGCATGAAACAAAAATCGTGAAAAATTCTCAATCCCTTACTTTCTTGACACTGCATAGTTCTCTTAAAAAGAAGTTCTAAATTTCTAGATACTTTGGCTGAGTTTCACTTTTTTTCTAGTTCTGAAATCATTGTATTGGATGTATCGCTAAACTTGAATGTTTTGACGAAGTATGATTTTTACTTTGATCCTTTATATTATGCTTGGTGATTGGGCATTTGATGGAGTTTAAAATGGAAATAGTGGATGTGTCTGGATTTATATTTTATCTAGATGTCGTGCTATTTTTATATATTCTTTTTCTTTGCTCCTTTTAATCACATATCAATGTCGAAAAGGGAACAGTGAATGATGATATATGAGTTTAACCATTTGCTTTTTTTGAACATACTGTGTGAACTTTTTTCATTTGAATCACTTAACATTTGCATTTAGGTAACTTCTCAAGTTTCTGTGTATTTAGATTTAAATTTGTTTCAATATAAGTTGTTTCACTAACATGCTTTACTGTTCTGTGTCGAACAATGCATTTTAGAGGCCGCGTACTCCCATGCGTAACCATGGCAAAAGTAAAGATCTGAAAATTGAGACAAGTATGGCGGATAAAGGTACCACTAGAGATAAAGGTGTTTATATCGGTGTAGAGGAGCAAGAGGATCTTCAGGTTGACACCGCAGATAATGAGGGCCTAGAAGATATTTGGAAGGAGATGTCAATGGCAATGGAGTGTTCCAAAGTATAATACTTTAAATATTTTTTCAATAGTAATTTTTGTCTTATGTAGACAAATGTAAATAATTTTCTATGCATGTTACCTGTTGTATGTATGTATAAAACATGTAAGGCTCCAAAAATTACATTTAAATATTACTTGCTAGTTTGTTTTTTGCTACGTAAAACTATTTGTATACACGTCGTAATTTAAATTTTAAGTACATCATTTATTACGTTGAAGTCTACCTGCAAATTGCAGTTTCAGGGTTACTTTGTCATTGATGTAGTTTAATTGTTCCCTCTACTAGGTTGTTTCCGCGAATCCTCTGCTAGATGAAGAAGTAGGAAGAGACCATGAAGAAGAAGAAAGAGATGAGGACTGCGATCATTCTTTGATTTTAAAAGATGATATTGGTTATGTTTGTCGGGTTTGTGGCATTATTGACCGAAGAATTGAAACCATATTTGAGTTTCAGTACAAGGTTAGACTATTGCTTTTGCATTAATGCTTTTTTGTTATAAATCTTAATTATAAAAATTCAATGAATGTGATAAACATAAAATATGCTTTTAGTCTTATGATCGCTTTTAATTATGGGGCTTGAAATTAGATGCACAACACTTTAATTTTTGGGGAGACATACAAAATGACAAGTGAAACAGATCGCAACATGTGTTAAATAACCTCTTCCGATAATTTGCCAATCTCTACTGAGAAACTGTTTATTTTATTTATTCCACTAAATTTTCTTTGAGGACTGAGAAACCTCTTTATTAAACCAAAATAATATTGCAGGTAGATCATTCATATCATGTGGACTTAACTGCTTCATAATACCTTGTTTTCATGCTCACGGTGTATATTCTAGACTAAGATTACTTCTGGCTGGGACAGGAAGTGTTAAAGTTTGACTTAATTATTATTTTTATTATTACTATCATATTAATTTTATATATTATTGAAGGTTAAACGGAGCACAAGGACTTATGCCTCTGACTCCTGTAAGACCAAAGCAAAAGCAGATGTATTTGGAATTAATGTTGTTGGAGATGACCTCATGGTTACTGAAATCCCAGCGCACCCTAGACACATGAAACAGATGAAACCCCATCAAGTTGAAGGATTCAATTTTCTTGGTAGAAATCTTGCAGGTGACCATCCTGGTGGCTGCATCTTAGCCCATGCTCCAGGATCTGGGAAAACATTCATGATAATCAGTTTCATGCAAAGTTTTCTAG
>Ga0123342_1008747_pt1 | contig 12542 bp, 5 predicted proteins | sample Turbeawhitnodule_FD_89960 | JGI IMG/M metagenome (GOLD analysis project Ga0123342, IMG submission 89960) | Root nodule microbial communities of legume samples collected from Mexico - Turtle bean Mexico white nodule | ecosystem: Host-associated > Plants > Roots > Nodule | place: Mexico: Nepantla...
AATTATAGAATCTCATGATTAGTATCCTACCTAATTAGATTGTAATTTGGGAGAGAGAAACTCCCTATATATTTCCTATACATGAGTGATGTAATATACACATAAGAATAAAAAACATCTCTTCTTCTTACCATTTTTTATCATTTTCTTATACAAGTAAAATTAATGTGACCTTCAAATTTAAACAAGGGTGTGATGATGAATGACCATTTAGCAACAAAAATTGTAAGTATTAAGACATTGAAACATCTTAGGTTGACTCACATTTGACAAACTCATTAGATATACAAAATTTGTCATTATTGTTATCATCAAAATTTTAAACGACTTGTTGACAATTATGTTGACTTTGCTAAGCATATGTGTTTTATAGAGAATTCATTAATTCCTTGGTACTCGATGGTATTTTCTTTTTTTTTTCCTATATGTCAATTGTCGTGAATATAAAGTTTTACAATAGAGTAGAAATTATGAGTGACTTTTAAGTTTAAAAAACTAAGTATTGTCATAGTTATTGATAGGATAACTACCACACAAGAATTACTTCTTAACTAGTTTTCAAAACATAGACCATTATAGTCATCATTAGAGGATGAAAAACATGGACCATAATAATGACACTGATTAATATGTAATGACATAATATTTAGACAAACATCAATATATAATAAAGTTTCATGATCAAATCCTCTTAAACATTTACTTCACAAATTTAAAAGTATATAAAAATAAACATTTTATTTACTAAAATTCACGTCTAAGTAAAAATTTATGTATCGTGAAGTGTTTTTTTAATATATGACATACGTGTGATATTTAAAATCTGAATTCAATACACCCATAGATTTGAAAAACATAAATCATGAAATTCCTCCTTTAGCATGTGCATGATATTCACAAAGAATGTTAATATTACATTCGTTTGCCAGATTAATATTGTAGTAGCAAACTAGTAACATTGGCTGGATGTTAGAATATATTTTTAGCTTTTAAATGCCAAAAATGTCATTTTTAGTTTTTAAATTTGAGAGGGTGTGGATCAAAATACATTCCAAATTTGTTATTTTGGAATATATTTCAAAAAAATTGATTTCCAGAACAGTTTTCTGAATTTCAGAATATTTTTTGGAATGTTTAGAATTTCTGGATTTTGTTAACTGGAATTTATTTTTTAAAGTTTATTTTTGTATTCTATAAATTTTTTTCTGGAATGAGATTTTATTTTTTCAATTCTATTCTAGAATTTTCAGAATTTTTTTTCTGGTATATATTTTTTAATTTTTTATTTTCAATTTTGGAATGAAAAACAAAATTTTTTAAAGTTGATTGGTGAAGGTCAAACACCATCTGGTGGAGGACGCAGTTGCCTAAGGAAAAAAATAAGTTTTACTAAGTTGGTCAATGTTGAAACTGACAACAAAGAAAGCAATGTTTTGTTGAAAAATCAAACTATAGCATTAGAAAGTGCTAAAGCTGGTTATTTTTCCATTCTTAAATATCTTCGTTGAGACACAAGGTTGATACAGAGAATTATGAACGCTGTCATATGCTCTGGGTACATTGTTATCTTGTATCTCTTAAACCTACAACTAGTTGCAGTTGCTGATAATGGCAGTTATGTTCCTACAGAGAACATAGTTCTCAACTGCGGCTCCAGCACATCAGAATTTGTACAATATGATGGCAGGAATTGGAGTGGTGACATTGTTTCACCGTATGTTCCCTCTAATGCTGACACCAAGTCCCTGGTAGTGAGAGCCCCTAACACTCTTCAATCTATTCCCGAAGCTCCCTATATGACTGCAAGGATCTTTCACTCTCAATTCACCTACACTTTCAATGTAACCCCAGGTCCCAAATTCATTCGTCTTCACTTCTACCCAGCTTCCTACATGGATCTCAACATTTCAAATGCTTTCTTATCAGTAAGTGCTGCTAACTTCACTCTTCTCCATAACTTCAGTGCTTCCCTCAACGCTGAGTACTACAACTTGGCCTATTTCATGAAAGAATTCATTGTGCATGTAAGTGGAAGTGTTTTGCAACTCACTTTCTCCCCATCATATAATGCCTCTCGTGCCTTTGCATTTGTGAATGGGATTGAAGTTGTTTCAATGCCACTTAATTTATACATGAGGGGTGATGATGGTGATCCTCTTCCCTTAGTTGGACACGATAACAAAGTTGTGAACATTTATAATGACTCTGCCATGGAGACCTTGTACAGAGTGAATGTAGGAGGTGAGCAAATCCCATCCAAATATGACACGGGCATGTTTCGGACTTGGGACACCGATGAAGTTTACCTTTTTGGGGCTATTGGTCTTCAACCCTGTAATATGAGCATGCTGGTTTTGTATTCTGATGATGCTCCACCATATTCAGCCCCAGCAGATGTCTACCGCACATCCCGCTCAATGGGACCTTCTGACTATGGACTTGTAAATTTAAATTACAATATGACATGGTTTTTTCCCGTTGATTCAGGTTTCCTTTATCTAGTTAGACTTCACTTCTGTGAAATTGATCAACAAGATCTAACAAAGATCAATCAGGTAGTTTTTACCGTATTTTTAAATAATCAAACAGCTGAAGAAGAAGCCGATGTAATTGGTTGGGGGGGTGGGGAGCCCGGAGTTGCTGTACACAGAGATTATGTAGTGATGGTTCCCCATGTTAATGAGGGAAAGCAGGATTTGTGGCTTGATCTGCACCCATACCAGAAAGCTAAACCTATGTACTATAATGCTTTCTTGAATGGTGTGGAGATCTTTAAACTCAGCAATTTTGGAGATAAGAGTCTTGCAGGGCTCAACCCTCCCAAAAGCTTCTTTTCAGATGCAAAGGGTCCCCATGTTGCTCATTTTAATAGAAGTTCGAAGAAACTCAAATTCATCCTCATTGGATGTGGACTTCTTGCAGTGGTACTACCAATTCTCCTTTGCTTACTCCTATTCAGGTTAAAGGTGATTAGGCTTAGCAGGGTCGTGTCATGGTGCGGTCTCACTGTCCACACACCTAGTCGAATTGAAAAGGCAAAAAAGTCGTCACTTTGCACTCAATTTTCGATGCGAGAGATAAAATTGGCGACAAATGATTTCCATGAGGCCTTACACATAGGCACTGGTGGATTTGGCAGTGTTTACAAGGGTAGCTTCATAGGTGGCACAACTTACGTGGCCATTAAACGTGCCAATCCAATGTCAGAGCAAGGTGTTTCAGAATTCGAGACAGAGATCCTTTTGCTCTCACAACTTAGGCATCATAACCTGGTGTCACTTTTGGGTTATTGCAATGAGGATGGGGAGATGATATTGGTCTATGACTTCATGGCCAATGGAAGTCTTCATGATAATCTTCATTTGAGGCGGAGAGATCAACCCCCTTTGTCTTGGAATCAACGTCTTGAGATTTGCATTGGAGTTGCAAGGGGCTTGCACTACCTTCACACTGGCACAAAGCACAGGATCATCCACCGCGACATCAAGACAACCAACATACTCTTAGATCACAACAGGGTGCCCAAAATTTCAGATTTTGGGTTGTCAAAGGCAGGTTACTCTTCCTTAGTCACCACCAACGTGAAGGGTAGCATTGGTTACCTAGATCCCGAGTGCTATGAAAGCCTCAAGTTGTCTGAGAAATCTGATATATACTCACTTGGGGTGGTGTTATTGGAGGTTCTGACTGCAAGGCCTGCTGTAAGTGTAGGTGAAGATGGTGAGCATGTTAACTTGGCCGAATGGACTATGTCGTGCCTTGAGAATGGCAATGTGGAGCAAATAGTTGACCCCAACTTGAAAGAAAACATAACTAAGGAGTGCTTTGAGTTATATTTAGGAGTTGTAATGAAATGTTTGGCTGAAAGAGGGGCGGAAAGGCCATCCATTGGTGAAGTGCTAGAGAATCTTGTTCTGGCAATGCATCTTCAAAAAAATGAAGGGAATGTCCCAAATGGAAATGAACGCAGAAGTGATAATGTTGTTCTGCAGGGTAATTCAGATTTGACACCTGGGGTTGAGTTCTCTGAAATCATGATGCCTATTGGTCGGTGACTGTGATCTTTCCCCAAACAAGAATGCCTTGATTCTTATAGACATTAAGAGATTTCTATTTCAAATAATGTGTTGTAGGAATCAAAAGCTTGGACTAATTCCTATTTTTGTGAAAATGTTATGGAGGTTAGACACTACCAGAAATAATTTGTACTGTGCTACCAAATATTCTACTTAATATGGAGGTTAGACCTTACATCTTCTACTTAATATGCAGCAAACTTAAATGAATGTGAGGGAGCATTTGCTGCAATTCTGAGCTCTGTTCTGAACTTTCCCGTAAATAACAGCCAATTGGTTCATACAAATGCCTTATGGCAAGTGCTGGTATGTAAGGGGAACTCTGCATGCATTGTAAGGCCAACATATCATCAATAAATAGTTCAGTCAAGTATAGTTTACCATATATCAAAGATCATTGAATATTTAGTATTAAATCGTCTTTAACATTGCAATAGATTAAGAAACTATCAACCATTTAAAAACAATATATATGTCGAAAAATGATACTAATTGATTGCAAATTTAAAGAAAACTCAGTAGCCATACTCTCTTATTTACGTTATTTTAAAATATCTAGAGTGTTAATAAAAATAAATTTATTGTTTGATCTCAAAAACTGCGTGATGAAAATAAATTTTATTTGACGATAAATATAAATATACCATTGTAAACTCTCAAATTTCTATTCATAATATTCACGACCTTTATATTATTTATTTTTCAATGAGATAAAGGCCTTTCAAAAAAAATTAATTAAGTTGACTATAATATTTTTCAACAAAAATTCCGTGCCTCCCACGGTTTAACATCTAATTTAAATATTTGAAAATACAGATTGAGTTGTAATCATCAAAAGGCAGAAAAATTATTACTTCACTATTATTAACCACAACTCAAAATGTGAAAAATATTATTGTTTTTATCATACTTGTTCTGATTGCTAAGTACACTAACCTAATTAACCGCGTGGACCAGGCAAAGCAAAATTAATTAAGAAGGGGCTTGGAGTCATTCCCACTTTACATTTAATCACAATTTCTAAAAATTATTCATAATGGATAAAATTTGTAGATAGCACTTAAGTATAATTAGGGTGTTTTTAAAATATTGCTTTTATACTTAAATTAAAATATTATATTGATAATCAAAGGCCAAATATATCTTCACTCTTCAAGGGTGACCGGTTGTCTCCAGCTAGAAGACATTGTTGACCTTTCAATACAAAAAAGGTAGACCACACAACAAATTGAGGACACCTTTGCTATATAGATAACATAATTTTACAGATGAACTCATAATCTGTGCCTTCACGCCATATTCCTGCGTCACCATGATGGAATCCCTCATGATAGAGTCCAGTAGGAATGGTATCACTAGTTGTGTACTACTGCACCTCTTTTTGTTTTTACCATTCATCCATTTAATCACTTGTGATCCAATTAATGTCCCGGACAAAATCCTCCTAAACTGTGGTTCTTATGAAGCATCATCATTCAATGGAGAAAATTGGATAGGAGATAGCGGATCTAATTTCTTGCCCCCAGAGTATGACAAGAGCTCATCTACAGTCTTGCTCTCAAACATGGAAGACTCTCTAGCCCCAGAAGTTCCATTCTCAACAGCAAGAATAACTCATTCTCCATTGACCTACTCCTTCCCTTCCTCCCCTGGCCTTAAATTCATTCGCCTTTACTTTCTTTCATCTTTATATCTGAAGATGAACCCCTCCAACAAGGCTTATTTCTCTGTAAAAGCTGGGCCTTACACTCTTGTAAGTGATTTTAATCCATCTGTTTTTGCAGAAGAGCTCAACTCGAAGTTTTTCACCAAGGATTTCTTAGTCCATGTTAGGGAAGACAAACTGACCATTACATTTACTCCATCTCCTTTAATTTCCAAAGCATTTGCTTTTGTAAATGGCGTTGAGATATTCCCGGTGCCCAAAAGTATATACTTTCCGGGTTCCAAGGTTCCTGTTCCTTACCTTGGGCACCAGCAAATTTTATTGACTAATGATGAATATGCTCTAGAGACGTTTTACAGAGTTAGCAATGCTGGTGAAGAAGTTGTTTCTCAAAATGCTTTTGGAATATGGTTAAATGATTTTAGCTACATATCTGGTTCAAACTATGGAAGTGTCCTCAATACAAAGTCTCGTACTGTTAATTGGAATTACACCACTTTTTATTCAAAGGATTACAATTACTCAGCACCAATAGAGCTATATTTGACTGCAAGGACAATGGGTAATGATAACACGAAGTACAATTTAACATGGTCTTTCCCTGTTGATTCTGGATTCAAATACCTTGTTAGGCTTCATTTCTGTGAGATCTCTACGGGGGTAACGCAGCCCAATCAAAGGGTGTTTAAAGTGTACATAAACAACCAAACAGCAGAGGAGAGAATGGACGTAGTTGCTTCTGCCGGAGCACCATTTACTCCTTTGCAAAAGAACTATATTGTTATGGTTCCTACGGAAAGTGGGAGCAGGAAAGATTTGTGGATCTCTCTTCACCCTAACTTGGAGTCAAAACCAAAATATGCTGACGCCATACTGAATGGAATTGAGATCATGAAGATAAGTAATAGTAATCATAGTCTGGCAGCAATGTTCCAACTGAGAAGGGAACAAAGAAAGAAGGTTCAACATGTCATTATTGTGGCCGTTGCTACTTTAGGTACCATCTTGGGACTGCTCTTCACATTTTTCATTCTTATCCGCAGAGCAGGGAAAAAATTGAAGTGGAGAATTTCTCATATACTCCCATCAAGTTCTAGTAGTACTCACAAAATCATTCAACCCACAGTAACCTCAGGTCTTTGCCATCAATTCACACTTGCAGAAATCAGCATAGCTACAAGCAACTTCAGTGAAGCTCTTGTCATCGGGGAGGGAGGCTTCGGAAAGGTGTACAGAGGCATCATGCATCATGATGGAGTCATTGCTGTTGCAGTAAAGCGCTCTATTCGTAGTTCTGGCCAAGGATATAAAGAGTTTCAAAATGAGATCAATTTTTTCTCATTCTGTCACATGAATCTAGTCTCACTGCTAGGGTACTGCCAAGAGGGAAATGAAATGATACTTGTGTATGAATACATGGCTGAGGGTCCTCTGTCTGACCACTTATACAAGAAAAAAAAACAGCCATTGCCTTGGATTCAAAGAATAAAGATTTGTATTGGTGCAGCTAGAGGACTACATTACCTCCACACTAGCACAAGGCACCCAGTGATTCACCGAGATGTGAAGTCAGCCAACATATTATTGGATCAGAATTGGGTAGCCAAGATTGCAGATTTTGGATTGTGTAGAACAGTTCCCTCACTTTACCATTCACATGTTAGCACTGAGGTTAAAGGTACTTTTGGATATTTAGACCCTGAGTACTATAAGAGAAGAAAACTGACTCAAAAATCTGATGTGTATTCATTTGGAGTGGTTTTGTTTGAGGTGTTGTGTGGAAGAGCAGCTGTGAATACTGTGGCAGTGGAAGAGGAAAGTGAGAAAGTTGGGTTGGCCACATGGGCCATGCACTGTTACAAGTGTGGAAGCATTGATGAATTAGTTGATCCTCATTTAGCAGGGAATGTTAGACCAGAATGCCTGAGGGCGTTAGTGGAGATAGGCATCCAGTGCTTGGCTGATAGAAGTGCGGATAGGCCAACTATGGGAGAGGTCCTCAATAGTTTAGAAAGGATCCTTTCCTTGCACGATAGTTTAGAGGAACAAGAAGCTAATACAACTCAGTTTCTAAAATAGCTTACCACTAGTGTCTTCCAAATATTTTATTACTCAATGTGATTAAATTATATGATCAATGTTTCTAAATATTACTTTCTCTGTTTATCTTTATATCATATGAATGCAAAATGGATCAACTCATCCTTCACCCACCAAAAACAATGAGACAGGTTTACTTACGTCAAGTGAGTCAAAGTTTCAACTAACAACTACGTTTACTACTAGCTAGGTTGGTGAGTCAACATCTTAAAAGCATTAAAAAATGTATTTTATCTAAAATCAATTTTACGTTGCCTCTAGTAAAAATTAAACATCTTATCTTAAATTCTGAATAATAATTTTTTTAAGCAAAATAAGTTAAATAGAAAAAATGAACCACGTGTGAACATGAACGTATAAATTGATTCACTGAAACTTATAAACTGAAGTCAAACATTAACGTGTTTTGGGGGAAAAAAAGGTCTACTTATTCTTATAAACTACACTTGCATACGGCAAACTATTAGATTGATATGGGTCCAATTTCTCTATTATTATTCTTCCATTTCTCAATCACATGGGTTAGGACCAAGAAAACCCCATAAGAAAAAACTTATGAGTCCAAGTTGTCCAAATGTTGATTATGTCCCATTGAACTCTTGTACTCTCAGCTGGAAATCGATTCTTAAGTCATAATGGACCTTGAATTGTTGTTCTAGATGCAGGAGCAAGATCTTCGTCGAATTCAGAATAGCTCAAGAGTTAATGAGATAATGTTCATAAGAATCTCTTGAAGCTTTTAGCTTTTAGGGCAATAAGAATGTAAACCTCACTCCTTCTAAAGGGTAGGAAGGGATCTCTTAATGGGATGGGGGCATGTGCTTTTCCATGATCATGTTTAATGAAGGTTGAATAAACCAAATTGGGCCTGAGAGATTGCTACTCGGCATAGATACTTGAAGCATTTGAATTGTCTTAGTGAATGTGTAATAAACGTGGGTTAACAATTATTCAGCCAATGAAATAAATGGCTTCCCAAAGTGAAGAATTCAAGTTAAGTGATAAATATATGTGATTGTCTTGTGAAAAAAAAAATCATAAATTGTTTTCATTAACAGCCAATGGGCGACCTAAACATTTCCCATAACTATGATACCCAGAAGTTCCAAAATTTAATATGCGAAGTGTATTAATTTAACAATTACAGAAACTGAATTCCTGAAAAATTGTGGATGTTTACAAAATTCCTACACATATTTCAAATTATTTGTCTCCCTCGACCAAATAACCCCAACACTGCTTTAGCAATTAGCCGTCTAAAATCGCCACCAAATTACTAGAAGCCTTGGAAATCTATTATTTCCATTCTCCGATAGATACATGACTATATACTGGAACTAGTTTACTATCTTATTAACAAATACTTATACTTATTCCATTCGTAAATAACTGCAATTATAACTTAAAAAAAAAAACAAATTGAATTATGTTCTTAGTTTTTAATATTTTTTTATCTTTTTGTCTGATTTTCCCCCTAATAAATCACATCAATATATGAATGCATTTATTGAGGAAATGGAATTATTTTAGTAAATGCAAACATACATTTATTAATTTGTGTAATATATGAATAATATATCAATGCAAGAAAGGCGTGAAGCATGGTTAATGAAACACATTTGAGAAATCCCTAATTCGAAAACAGAATAAATGAGGGAGAGAGGTGACGTTACTGAGGCGATGAGCTCGAACTGAGATTTGGAGGAGGAGATCCTGACAGAAGCAGCGACATTAAATGCTTCACTTCAATATTCTAAACCAGCAATGGGTGAAACAATTTCAGCAACTTCTGAACTAAGACGCAGTTCAATGGAAAATCAAAATACAACAAACGAAGGACTAAAGCCTAACCTGAGTATTGTGAATGGATTCTACAAACGGAACGAATGTGGGAACGATACAGAAGAAGCGGGAAAAATTTTAGGAGAAAGGTAGAGAAATTGATCTGCCCAATCAAAAAGTGAGTGTAAAGAAAATTAATATAACCGGTCAGAATAAATTAATTTAAAACTTCTATTTATATATATATATATAAATATTTCTGAAAAAACATATTTCATTTTGGTCTTTAAATTTTATTTTATTTTTACTTTTGTAAAATATTATTTTTAGATACTTAATTACACAAAATATATTAAACATTTGGGTCAAAAGTGACGAAGGTAGAAATTTATTAATGAGCTTGCATTAGGTATATTTACAAGTGTTACAATTTCTTTCATAAATCATTTCAAGCTTTTAATTGTAAATTCCAAACCTGATTTATCTACTATTATATTTTTTTAAAAATCTATTTATTTGATAATTTCTATTAGAATAACAGAAAGAGAAAGAAAATCTTATTGATGAAACAGCAAGAAGGAGTTATATATAGAGTGAGAAGAATGGAGGTGGAGAGAAACAGTAAACCGTTAGAACAGTTAACAGTTGTAACTAATGGTCTAATATCCCTCCTTTAAACTTATGTGGGTGGAACACCAACCATAAGTTTACGTCTAAATTCTAAAAAGGAAGGACCGGAGATGGGCTTGGAAAGAATGTCAGCTACTTGAAATCTAGCAGGAAGATGAAGTAGGGAAAGCCTATTTTGTTGAACATAGTCCCGAACGAAATGAAGGTCTAATTCAAAGTGTTTGGTGCGAGAGTGTAGGATAGGATTCGCGCTTAGTAAGACAGCTCCAAATTATCTGAAAACAGCTGAGGTTGCTTGGTTTGGATATGGAGCTCATGTAAGAGAGATTGTAGCCATATGACTTCAGTTAGTGCAGCGGCAATACTTCGGTATTCAGCTTCAGTATTGCTGCGCGAAACAACACGTTGTTTGTGGGACGACCAAGCAATGAGATTAAGACCATAGTACGCACAATAACCAGTAGTGGACTTCCTATCATCAACATCACTGCCCCAATCAGCATCGCTGAAGGCACGGATATCTGTGGTAGAACTGGGTTGAATGAGTAAGCCATGAGAACTAGTGCCAGCAAGATAACGAAGGATGCGTTTAACTGCCTTCCAATGGTGTTCTTGAGGGTTGTGCATGAATTGGCATACTTTATTCACTGCAAAAGGACAGTTATGGACGAGTGATGAGGATATACTGAAGTGCACCCACGACAGAGCGAAACTGTGAGGGATCATGGAAAGCAGGGGAAGCATCCTTTTGTACGCGGAGGTTGGTCTGCATGGGTGTGGGCGGCGGTTTGGCATCATGCATGTTGGTGCGGTGAAGCAGGTCAATGATGTATTTTTGCTGAGACAAGTGTAGTCCACCATGATGGAGGTGCTTTACTTCAACGCCGAGAAAGTAATGTAGAGGGCCTAGGTCCTTCAGAGCAAAACATGAACTGAGTTTGGATATGAGTTTTTGAACTTCATGCAAGGAAGAACCTGTGATGATAATATCATCAACATAGATTAGGATAAAAATAGTATATGCAGAGGTGTAACGAACAAACAGAGAGTTATCGCTTTTTGTAGAATGAAAACCAAAGTTTTGAAGAGTGGTGCTTAGCTTTTGGAACCATGACCTGGGTGCTTGCTTTAAGCCATACAAAGCTTTGTGAAGTTTGCAAACGAGGTGGGGAGAAGAAGACACAAAACCTGGTGGTTGGGTCATATAAACGTCTCTTTAAGATCACCATTCAGGAATGCATTATTGACGTCAACTTGATGGATGGGACATGTGGCAGTGACAACATGCGATAACACCAAACGAATGGTGGAGGGCTTTACAACAGGGTTATATGTCTCATTATAATCACAACCTGTAGTTTGATGGAAACCTTTTGCTACAATACGAGCTTTATGTCTTTGAAATGAACCATCTGCATGAAACTTGTTTTTGAATATCCACTTGCACCCAACAGTTTTAGCACCAGCTGGAAGAGATGTAAGAGACCACGTGTGATTGCGGAGAAGAGCCATGTATTCATCGTGCATTGCTTGAAGCCAAGAGGGAGAGGATAATGCTTCTTGGACAGACGTAGGAACAGCAGAGTGGTGACTAACTACAGTATGAAAAGTTTTTGGTTTGAAGATACCTGCCTTTGATCGTGTGGTCATGGGATGATGATTAACGGGTTCATTGTTAGGGGACAAAGATTGCACAGGCAGAGGCGAAGTATTAAAATGTGTAAACATAGAAGGGTCAGAGGGAGTAGAAGGATGAGACGCTGAATTATCAACAGGCAAGCACAATGAGAGGAGAAACGGGAGATGCTAAAACAGGGACATCAGTAGCAGAAGTGTGAAAACGATATTCAGGCATATTATAGGGAAATAAATCTTCATGGAAAACAACATGACGAGAGATGTATACTTTACTACTAGGTGAGAGGCAAATGTAGCCCCTGTTTTGAGCGTTGTAACCAAGAAACAGACAACATGTAGACTTGAAATCAAGTTTGTGTTGATTATAAGGTCTCAGTAATGGATAGCATGCACAACCAAAGGTTTTTAACGTGCGATAATCAGGTTCAGTGTTAAATAGTGATGCATGTGGTGTTTTATTTGACAGAACAGGAGTAGGCAAAATATTTAAGATATGCACAGCAGTAGTGAAAGCTTCACCCCAGAATTTAATGGGGAGAGATGCAGCAGCAAGAAGGGTTAGCCCCATATCAGTGATGTGCCTGTGCTTACGTTCGATAGAACCATTTTGTTCATGTGTGTGAGGACAAGTAAAGCGATGAAGGATTCCA
>Ga0123342_1008748_pt1 | contig 12541 bp, 6 predicted proteins | sample Turbeawhitnodule_FD_89960 | JGI IMG/M metagenome (GOLD analysis project Ga0123342, IMG submission 89960) | Root nodule microbial communities of legume samples collected from Mexico - Turtle bean Mexico white nodule | ecosystem: Host-associated > Plants > Roots > Nodule | place: Mexico: Nepantla...
TATTTTTTTATTTGATTTGAAATATTATGTTTATAAGTTTAGGAATTAAGATTTAGGGTTCTTTTATATCTAACAAACATGTGTCTAAGTTTTGGTTATGATTTGTGTTCCATTTATAAATGGTGATCACTAATTACAATTAATCACTTTTGTTTGTTTGTCATGAAAAAAAAAACTTAAGAATATGTGCAAGAAGACTATCAACACGATCAAAATTGTGAAGTTTACGAAAAATAATAATTTCAATTTGTAAAACATCAAAATGTGTGTTTTGTTGAATAAATAAGGTGTTTAGACCCCTTTTCCTAATAGAATGACCTCTGTATAGAGAAACCATTTATGAGAATTCAATAGGAGAATGCTCATTACCTAATTCTCTTGAGTCTCTCAAATGAAATTCTTCATGAGGTTGTGAATGAAGAATCTGCTTCTAGGTTGTGGTTGAAGTTAAAAGAATTTTTCATGGCTAAGTTTGTTTATAGTAAGTTGTTTCTCAAGAAGTGGTTGTTTGGGCTTCATTTACCGGGTGTTCGTCATTGAAGGATCATATTGATGAGATGAACTCAATTTTGATGAAACTAGGAGATATGAATGTAAAGATGAAAGATAAGGATATTGTAGTGAATCCTTTAGTAAATCTTCCTTTTTATTTGAAAGCTTCATTAATTATTTGATTATGATGGTTTCATTCTAGAAATTATGCATGGTTATAGAGAAATAGATTTTGTGATACTAGCATTACTTAATTGTTACTTAATGAATAAAGTTTTGGTGGTGGTTTGATATATAAATGTATTAGATTAGTTTATGTTAGAAGACATTAATGCTATAAACATTAACTATATGTAATGTAAACATTCTTTAAAATTAACACTTGAAAAGTAACTAACTAAATCACAAGCCTACCTAACTAAAGGTTCTAATTTATACTTTTAAACATACTACATAACTTAACAATTCTTAAGCCCTATATAAACTAACAATTATTATTTCTAAAATATAAAAAGACTTCTTTCTATTAGGTTTAATAGCCTTTTTGTTCTACTATTATGATATATTTTTTTCAATTTCATCTCATTATATTAAACATTTTCAATTTGGTTACTTTTAAAACAAAAAACAAGACAAAAATTTATTATGTCAAAATGAACAACAAATAACACATCGTCAGACAAAGTTGACTTATTGATGGAGTGGATATGCGACGTGAGCAATAAATATCATCTATTATTATAGTAACGTTGTAAAGAATTTGACGCAAGAGATTACATTGTTTTCTCAAAGAAATAGGTCCAAAACTATAACATTTCAAATGGGGGATAAAAAAAAAGAAATCATCATAATAAAAGAATCAAAAAACTTATTAAACATTTTAATTACTAACCTGAAAAGGGAGGAGGCAGAGAACTCTTTGCGAGAAACACACAAGGGAGAAAGTTGATGGCAACAATGAATGCAACGTTGTGACAGAGGCAATAGAGGCAAGTGGAAAAAAGTGAAACACAATGCAAGAAAGAAGATAGAAGAGATATTTTGCATTGCTACCCAATGGATAAATAAAAAGGATGGTGTATGACGTTTAAATTTAAGACATATAACAGAAATTATATAAATAACTTTCATTGTAAACAAATACAACGACAATACTTTATATAATCGTTGTTGAAAGGTACAAACAACAACATTTCTCTAACAATCATCATTGTAAAATTTAATTTGATTTTAAACCATCGCCATATTTTTGTTAAAGTAACCATAATCCAAGGCATTGTTGATGACTATTTTTACACTAATAGAATGATTATCTTCTTAAAATTTCATGTTACATTATAAGAGAGAGTAAAATAAGTTTTCATTGCAACAAATATAAAAAAAAATAAATCCTTTTTAGTATAATAAGATGAAAATAAAATAGTAAAATAAGTTGAATTCCATTATTTTTTTTAGGAGGGTCTCCTTAAATGTTAAATGTGTATGAAACCTATTGTAGCAATATACACATGTTATTAACTATGACTATGACGTGGATATTTTATTTTTCATGTGTTAAAAGTGAAATACTACTAGGTTAGTTGTGACATATGCTGATTTATTGCACAAAGTTGCGGGGAAGTTGAAATAATAGGAATAAAGATGGTTCAATGTAAAAAACCATCAATCTTTTTATAAAGTGCATAATCATTCAATTCCAAACCATTCAATCATAGCTATAATCTATTATTGAATTTTGGAACTGTAAATACAAGAGAATGTCACTTGTAAAGAGTTTGGATTAAAAAGTTCTTCCTTGAATTTTAATATTGTAAATCCTATTTTGAGTATAGTATCGCTTTAAGCTTAAGCATGTTGAAAGTTTGATAATACTGATTTTTATAAAAAATAGATATCCATAAAATATTCCTCTTTATTAATTGTATTCTTAACAGACAGAAAAAAATTATTTATTTTTTAAGTTAACATTATTTCATTTTCAGGAAAACCTAAACTCACTCCTCTAATACCCAAAACCTTTTACAATCTCTATATTTTTCATTCATTCCCATCATAGTTGTTATCTGTATCTTTGTATATCAATGTGATTAGCTACTAAAAATTTCCTTGTAACAATAAAAAAAACTCTCAATTTAAAATCAACAAACTAATATTTAATTATTAATAATTACTAAAAATCCTCAATTTAAAATCCTAATTAGAAGGCTTTTTAAAATCCTAATTAAATCTCCACAAAAGCACCTTGTCCCATAAACGTATCTAATCTCTTCTGATTTTCTTCTACTCGAGCCTCAAAAGTCAACATCTCAATCAATACTATAAAACTCATCAAAACAATATTTATTTTTTACAAACTAAATAAATAATATTTATTGCAGTTAATTGTAATACAATATAGCCACTTATATGTTGATACAGGAGTTCTACACGCCCATTTAACTGAACCTTTAACATAATTAAAATAGAAACTAAAATTAAACTAATCATGCTTGCTTTTTTTTTTTCTTATTATACTTACATTTTTTTCAATAGCATAATTAAAAAAAACTAAAACTAAACTAATCGTGCTTCATTTTATTTACTTTCTTTCCAATAGTTATTGTATTGAAAACATATTTTACCTTTCTCATTAGCTAATTAGTTTTGCAAAATATGTAGGAATATAAAATAATAGTACATGTCATAATAATGATATATCAAACATTAATTATGTACGGTATTAGAATTTATTAGACCTTATATTATTATATGTTATCCACAAGTATATCAGTCTTTTTCTAAATATTTTTTAAGTATAGGTATCAGAATCCTAAGTACAGTTAAGCAACATTAAAACAAACAAATTATACATTAAATTAACATATTATTATAATGCGGGTCATTACTACAATAGCGAAAATTAATATCGCTGCACGGTTTAGAATAAACTCATATGTATATTTTAGTTACATGATGATATAATCTTACATTATTGACAGAAAAATTATATATTAAAATAGGTTAATAAAACGGCTCTATTATTAATTTTTAGATTTAAAATTTATTTTTTATCACTGCTTACTATAATTAAGCGATTTTCGTACTTTATATCTTAACTGTGATATTACAAATATTTAGTTTTAGTTTCTGATATTATAATTATATCTATTTATGTAAATTTGTCTAGAGTTAGAAAGACTTAAACATTCGGAAGAACTGATATAAAATTGTTTTTACCTCTAGTTTGAGTGTTAATAATATTATATTAAATATTTGGAGAACAAATTTATCAATTATATCTTATTTGAATAAAATTACTTTTAATGGAAAAAATGAGTGGTTTATAGAAAAAATGGAGAAGAAAATAGAAGCAAACGAAATTGGAGTTACACAGACTGAAGTGACAGTGGTGAGTGAGTGGTCCTGAAAATAACTAACGTTTTGTTCACTTTCTTCCGCCCACCACATTTGAACCACTTTAATTCAATTATTATATGTTTTTCTTTCTTAATTTTTTTCCACCTCACTTTATACCATGGCTTTGCTAATATTCATTTATCACGTCAAGTATATGCTGATAAAAAAACGTAAATTAAGGTATATAATATAGTATTTATTTTTAGGTTTAATAGCTTTTTATATTGTTATTATTATTATTATTTTAATTTTGTTTTACTATTTTGAATATTTTAAATTTCATTTCATTTTCTTTAAATGAGTCAATGTATGTTACATTGATTGTAACATAAATAAAGTAAACAATTGAAGTTGACTTAGTAAAAAAATTAACACGGCATCAACAATGATGTCACGTGTCATTGTAGTAACATATTGTTATCACGAAGATAAGACGAAATTGGGAAAAAAAATATTATAACAATTTTTTTTATTAAATCTTACTTTTTAATAAAATATCTATTTTTTAAAAAGTATATGTAATTTAATATGAGATGAAAATCTTATATTTTGTTTAGTGATATGGTTATTTTTTATGATGTACCTTAAACAATTATGAATTGTTATTTTGCTGTAGGAGTGTTTATAATACATATACATCAATTTTAAGTTAGTTTATATTTATGGATTGTATATTTATTTTATGTTTTTAAATAAAAATATATTTTTAAAAGTGCTTTAAAATATTTTTTTTATCATGAATAAAATAAATAAACAGTATAAAAAATCAAAAGGTTTACACTTTTGACTTAGAACAAAATAAATAAGTAATAAATATTTCTTTTCGTCTCTTTTTTTTCATCTTCTCTTTGTGACCTTGACTTTAATATTAATTATTGAATCATACACTTAGATAAAAAAAAAACTATAATTAATAACTATAATGTAATTTTTTTACTTAAAAACGTATTAGTCAAATTTCATATATATTTATGAGATAATTATATTAAGAACAACAATTTTTTCAACATTTTTATCTTTTTATTTCAGTTATTTCTTTGTAGAGTTGAATATCAATAATATCATGTCACGAGTATTCTAGATCTTAATTATTATTGTGGTTATTTGCTGTTTCTGTTAGTGGTTGATATTATATAATCTCACAAAAAGTTTAGGATAAGCATCACAAAACTTTTATATGAAAGATACGTTAAAAAATGCAAATAAAGTAATAATAAATGATAAATATAAACAGTATATAGTTAAAAAAATTTACCTATTTACAATATTTCAATTGATTATTTATCTAAATGAACCTAGCCTAGGTGTCTAATTGGATAATATTATTAACCTTTAATTTGATTTGATGATTAGATGCCAAATGTGAATTATACCACAAATATGAGATGATATCTAGCGAGTAACACTTCTCTTTCAAAGATCAGAAGACAGATCTGAAAAGACTTTGAGAAAACTGTGCACAAATCCTCCAATATATACGTGTCACGTAACTAAGCATGTATGGGATCGTGTTTTGCACAAACTTGGTGCCAAATATGTAATACTCATCATTTTCCTGTGGACAAAATCTCTGCTATTATAGTCAAACTGACAATACCACACTAAACAATGACATTGTATAAACTGTGTAATGATAATTAAAACTATATAAATAACACTACTTTTGTCAAAATATATAAAATGAATTTTATAAAGCTAAAATGTTATACAATTAAATTTAATTAAAATACTTAAATAAATTAAGACCAACAAAGTAAGTAGGAGTGACAAAGTGGGGCGGACGCGTACTGCAGTAAAAAAATGCGGGGCGGATTGACGTTTTTAACCTGCTGACCCGCATTAGTCCGTTCCGCATAATCCGCGGTCTGCGTGGACCAGCAGCGGAGTGGGGCGGGCTGGCCCGTTAGCCCGCCAAAAAAAAATTAAAAAAAAAATTAATTGACTTGACAACAATAGTCCAGTGGAGGAGTGACAACTTTAAGTGAAAGAAAATTAGGTTTTCACTCAAAACACAACGCAGTTACGTTGTTCAAAAAAACACACACAACACGACGTATTCTTCTTTGCAGCGTCGCTGCTCACTTCGCTTGTGACTCCGCGTGGCTTCGCTTGCAACTGTCGCGCGTTACTGTCCGCTGCTGCACACCGCTACTGCCTCCACTCCTCCTCTACGTTAAAAAAAAACGAACTGGCCTGCAAACCCGCGGACCAACCCGCATGTGAGGTGGGTCATGAAATCCAGCTCGTATTTTGTATGCACGGGACGAGTCTATGCAGAGCGGACCGACCCGCTTTACCACTCCTAAAAGTATGTGCTTTTAGCTAATAATCCATTTTTAAAAAATTTATTATATTGAGATATTGTAAATAAATTTCTCTGAATAGATATATACGAAACTATTTATCTACTAGACGTAATAAGTGTATAAATTATACGTCATCAAAGGAAACAATTTTAATTAAGTAAGTCGTTTTATAAATGTTTTAATAAAAACATTATTGGTATGCAATTCATTTGAATTATATAGAATAAAATTTAATATTTGTTTCAGAAGGTACAATCGATCAACTGTCATTAATATTATTAGAGATTGAACTGATAACATGTTTCCTATTTCTACAGAGAAAGGACGTATCACCCAAACAATAACTAATATTAGGTACCTGCATGCATGCATGGACCAACTTTTTTATGCCAATAACTATATCACATAATTTACATTTGATTTTAATTAGACTAATATATGTGCTGAGAAGGTTCATATATGAACACAAAATGTTCCACTTTCGTATTAGTCAAATGTAACCACTGTGACACTGTCCCCCGATTTTAATGTCCACCTTACTCATAAATCTAAATATTCAATTGTCCATTTGGTTTATCATATATTAAATGATTCACATAAGATATCATTAATGTAAATTATGTTGATGTAAACATATGCATTGATACTAGTGTAGGATTATTTGCAAAATAATTAAAGTTCCTAAACTTTACAATAAATGAAAGTTATTATGATAATTATTAAAAATTTAATTAAACCTTACAAAATCGACTTATAATATGAAATTTGCATTCACTTGTATAATATGAAAAATCTTTATCTGTAGTTGTTGTTGATGTAGAATCTTCAACACACATTCCTCATACGGAGATTTGTCAACTCGTACGTGAGATTATATATTATAGATGGTTCGATAGTAAATGATTTGATAAGCTCAACAAACTTTCACTAGGTTACACTCTGATACTATAGTAAGAAGTAAACTTTAGATTTAACTCAATTTTCTAAAACCGATTTATAAAGTAAAATTATAATAACAATATAATTTTTTAATCTTTTAAAAAAATATGTTTTTAATATTGAGAAGGCTTGTCATTTAACTACTTATTTGTAAAAAAAATAGAGGTAACTCTATAAGTCCTCCCATTGAAGGTTTTCTATGGTAAATTGATTCCCTATTTTTTATCAGTCAAATTGATGCCCTTTTCTTGAAAGAAAAAAAATGACAAAAAGTTTTGCATTAAGTAATAATATTGATTGTTTATTTGGGAAAAGTGTTGATATTGTAATATGTATCGGTCAGTACGAAGGATGGAGTCTCAACGTCCGGTTCGAGTCGACCAACATGATCAAATTCATTAAGTCTAACAAATGATTAACAAACCACATTAGGTAATATGTTCTTAATCATAACCTAAACACTAAATCAGCTCAATAAGCCATAATAATCATATAAATAATTAAAAGTTTTGAGAAAAAAATGTATGTCATCATCACACATTAATTACACCGAACATCGAATATCAAGATCTCACTTGAATGTCAGAATGTCTTTTGCAGATATCATCCAGACCAGAAGTTTCTAAAGGAGAGGAGACAGGAAAAGAAGAAAAGAAAGTCGTTTAAGGTGAAAAAGAGAAACATCCGACCAAAAAAAAAAGTAATATATAGTTCTCTCAGTGTTAACCGGTTAAAATCATAATACATATTGTAATACTAAAATAGATATGCATAATATATGCATGATTCAATTTGTATACATGCATACTATTAACTAATGAAAGGTTAATACTACTAATTTTATTTCATAGTCTCGTAAATTCCGTCTAGAGAAATCAGATCCTACTTTTTAAGATACATATACTGTAAAATCAAAATGAAATGAGATATTTATAATTATAAAGTAATATCCATATTTATTTATATATAACTTTCAAATATTCCAAACACATATCTTTATTTTTTTCCCCAGAATTAAAAATGATTAAAAATTAGAATAATATTATAAAAAAATTACATATATAATACATGTGGTTTTCACATATTATTACTCTAATTATAGTATTAATTAAAGAAGTATGGAATTAAATTTATATATTATAATTAATATATATTTCAAATATAATATAATAATGTAAATGTAAGATTAGAAAAGAATAATAGATTATCACTAGCTAAACTTTTATTTTGTATATTTTTTTTCTATATAAAGTCAAATTATGTGTTTTTAGGAATTCTTCTGAAAATGCTCTTGAGATTTTTTCTTTAACAAAAATATTTTTGGGTTGTAAAACCAGTGCGTACTCTATTTTTTCTTTTTCTAATCTCTTGCTTTTTATAATATATTATTTTCAGCTTTATTTTTAAATTGAATTTTGATGTGTTTTTTTAAAAATTATTGATAAGAGAAACATCACAATATTGAGTAACTTTTTCTGTAACTTTGAAATATTTTTTATTTTATTTATTTATTTTACCTTATCCTTTTCATTTTTATTTGTAAATTGAATTTGTTTACATAATCCCGTATCACAGTATGAATTATTTATCATAAATAAAAAATATAATTTATACATTAAAATGACTATGTTTATTATTAATTTTAATTATATCTAGTAAATATTTATTTGGTATGCATTGGATAGTACTATTTAATAATAACTAAAATATGAATTTAAAAATATTATAAATTTTAATTTAAATTGAAAGATATGAAAAGTAAGTCAAACTTTATTAAAACCCATCAAATCTGTGTTTTTAAAAACCTGGATGATCAAAATTAATTTGAAAGAAAATGATAATAATGAGAAGATAGGTTTTAAACAGTGGACAATTAATAGGTAAGACATTTGGAAGATGGAAAGTACAAAATTATAGACAAAGGAATATGTATTTAGTAAATGCAGCTCTAACTATGTGACCATGCATATTATATAATATGTATCTGTTTTACACTAGTTTGGTATTTGTCTCAATCACCACTCTTTTTCTTCTAAATTCAATATTACATTATTTAGTTGTTTCATCTAAAAATAATAATTTAACCATTTAACCACATATATAAATAAATATGTGAAATGTATAAGTTAATTTATAAGAAATAGCTTTTATTAATATGTAAAACAAGTTTTAAATTTATAAAATTAAAATGTCATTGGTCTTTTTTTAAAAAAATATTAAAATTGAAGTTATAAGTAAAAGTATTGAAAATTGAAAATTGAAAAAGATTAGATGCTAATATATTTCTTAAAATAGTTGTGAAATATTTTTTTAAAATACTTTAATTTAAAAGTAATAACAAAAAATGTTCTTGTTCGTGGTAATTGTTCTAATTATATATATATATATATATATATATGTATATATATACATATATATATATATAGTGAGAGATCATAAATAAATTTAATATTTTGTAGCTAAGAAAACATATATAGCATATTTACTCTTATTTATGCAACTAATTAATTACTTCACCCACACTTCTAAAAATATACTGAGATCTAGGTGCTGAGAATGAAAAAAAACAAACTTATATTGAATAAAATATATGTAATGAAGTTGATTAATCTATCGTTTTATAATTGTTTATAAATACGAAAATGTAAAAATTACTTTGATAGTATATAAATAAAAAATACTTATATATATAAACTTCTATTGAATGAAAAAAATATCGCATTTTTTAAAATTTAAAATTGATTATATTACATTATAATATTTATTGTTGTTTTTACGAATTTAGACAAAATTATTTTGATTATTAAGAAATAATTGTAAAAGTAATTTTAAGTATTGTGTAGAAATGTTTTAGCAAAATAATTTATCAATAATCTGTTAAGAGTATAGGTGAAGATATTTTAACATAATAATTGTTAGTGGTAGCTTTTTTTTAGTATATAACACAATTATATAGAATGATTTTATTAAACTTGTCTTTTATAGTTTACTTTTGATGAAAATGTTATCTTTTATCTAAAAGCTCTCCCTTCTTTTTATCTTGAAAACATACTTTCCTTCTCAAACCACACACGCGTGTCGGCATGTGTGTGATCAAATGTCAAACATAATAAAATTATATTTTAATAACTTTTCATCAAAATTAAGTTTTCCCAACAATTGAATCATGCATATTAAATTATCATCGTCCTTATTCATATAAAACTTAACATAATATAAGGTATAGCTTCACTACAAAAATCTTAAAAAGTAATTAAATATAATTGTTTATTTCTATTCTAAATAACATATTAAAACAAGATACAACAAATTTAATATAATTTATTGTTTAAATTACATTAATATATATATATATATATAATTCAAGATTTATGATCAAACACTAATTTAATCAGTTTGAATATTACTTTAAAATACATGTTAATAAATTAAAATTAATAATAAAATATATAAACTTTAAGTTTAATTTAATTTAATTTATAAATTAAAATTTATATTTATTTATATATTACAATATGTTTATATTCATTTATATATTATAAAATCTCTTTATATTTAGTTAATGTGAAATTTATAATAATTAAGATAGATAATATTATAATTTATCTGATTTTTAGATTATAGTAAAACTTTTAGAGAAGGAAATGTCTAGAAACATAGTTTATTATATTATATTAATTATATAAAAATATAGAGTAACAGTATGCCACTCCCTTTTCACACACATGCATGTTTCATGTGGTATCACGCATAGGATTTACTTTATAGTCAAAAGTATGTTGTTTTTAGGTTTATATTTGCCTTTGTTTTACTACCTTAATTAGTTTTGCACCTTCTTGGTTCCTCGTAAGTCAAATAACACACTTCACATGTGAAACCTATTTCAATGATCTTGTCTCCTCTTGAATTCCAATTCTTTATTCTTAGAGTGTTGCTTTCAAGTTCAATGCTATTTCATCTCTTCACAAAAATTAAACACCCCAGTACCTTTTAATTATTCATTGATAGGGACATAAGAAAATGATAATAATAATTAGATGACACGATTAGAGGAAAGAGTGAATCACTTTGATTTAATGAAAGTGAAGAACAAAAGAAAAAAAAATGCTTATGTAGCTGTCAATGAGTTATTTACTTTGTCTTAAAGTCACCAATTAATCTATTTATCTATATCCGTAAGAGTTGCTATAATGAGAGGTTCTCGTTTTAGTTTGTTTTTTTTATTAAAAGTTATGTGAATTATACATAAAACTTAAATTCAATTTTATTTAAATTTAATATAAAATTCAGTTTGGATTAAGTTTTATGTTTTTTATCATTAGAAATTTATTAAACATTTACAAAGTGATTACAAAACATTTTTGTTATAAAAAAATTTGTTAAACTTTATAATAAAAAAGTATTTAATAGAGAGATATTGTGTAAAAAATATATGATCGTTGTTATATTTATAATTTTAATTTTTTTCTTATATTTATAAATAAACTATATAATATTATACTTAATAATTACAATACAAATTTTTTATATTATCTTAATGATATAAATAAATTGTAAATAAAATATAAGCTTAATTAAGTTTTAAATTAGGGAGAGGTTATAATATTTTGGAGTGCAAATAGTAATGGTCTTACGACGGTTTCATTGCTTTCAATTGCTCGTAATATGAGTGCTTTTTGTTTTTTGCACTTCCATGATTATTAATTGCACCTTCATACTAACAACAAAAAGATTAAAATAATTTGTTTTGTTCAAAACTTTGTTTTTAAATTTTTTTCTAAAAAAAACCAAGTATACTACTTTATTTCAAAAACTTGTTTCAAAAACTTTATTTCATAAGATTTTAAAAAATGGCCGATTAGATTCACAGATTTTACTGTTTACACTCTCATACATTCTTATCTGTCACCTTCCTTCATTTGTATTATTGTTACCGAGAAGACCCTTTTATCTAAAAGAATATATAAACCCTATTCGTTTACACTTTAGTTGCCTATTAACTAGGGATGGCAAAGCGGGGCGGGTCGTGCGGGTCGATTCGCGGCCCGTTGGTAAAAAACACGGGGCAGACTAACCTTTTCAACTCGCTAACCCGCATTAGCCCACAGCCCACGCGGACCAGCAGCGGAGCGGACTGACCCGCTAACCTGTAAGAAAAAAAAAATTGGCACTTAGTAGCAGTTGGGCAACGTAATTAGGTTTTCACAAAAATTCAAAGAAAGAAACCCAATACAATCGCGTTAATAATGTTTATATTTAATATTTTTGAATTAATGTTTATGTTTATGTTTATGTTTAATGTTTTGGAATTAGGTATTTTTAATGTTTTGGAAGTGGGAGAATAATGATATTTGATATTTATCTTAATGTTTTGATGTTTCACTATGTTTGAAAAGGAAGAAAAAACA
>Ga0123342_1008749_pt1 | contig 12538 bp, 2 predicted proteins | sample Turbeawhitnodule_FD_89960 | JGI IMG/M metagenome (GOLD analysis project Ga0123342, IMG submission 89960) | Root nodule microbial communities of legume samples collected from Mexico - Turtle bean Mexico white nodule | ecosystem: Host-associated > Plants > Roots > Nodule | place: Mexico: Nepantla...
AGCAATTTTCTTGATGTCCGTGACGTATGTTGTGATAGATTTGTCATTCTTTGGGGTTTTGAGGAGAAGCCGAAACTTTTTAACCATGGCTCGTGTGTGAGAGGCAAAGTGAGTGAGAAGAGAGCACCATATTTCAGCAGAGGAGTCCAGACCAACCATCTTGGTTAATAGGGAAGAGGACATGGAAGCAAGAAGCCATGCCACCAGGAGTTGATCTTGTTGCTGATAGGTGCAGAACTCAGGATTTGGCACGGATTTATTTTCTTGAGTCAGGAATTCAGAGGGGACCTTGGTTCCATCCAAGAAGTGCATCAGTTGGAGACCACGCAGAGTGGCACTAACCTGTTGTTTCCACACAAGGAAGTTGTCATTTGTAAGCTTGAGAGAGATGGGGGTGTGGAAGTGATGAACCGCAGTCGAGGTGGTCATCATGCAGTGGTCAGAGATGGAAGATGGAGAGGAAGAGGGTGAGGAAGAGGACATGGCAGAAAAAAAAAATTTGGCTCAGGATACCATTTTAGAATAAGAAGATGAGAGAAGAAAGGACATATTATTGATCCTGTGATTGCATGCACATGCAGAGTATATGACCCAAAATATATAGGGTCACCAAGTACAACTGCAACAGAGCTTATAACAGAAGAAACTACTTAAGCAGTATTTAACAGACTATAACTGACTAGTACGTATATTAATACTAACAATGAGTCACTGAAGAGGAAATTAATTTTCATATGCAATCAAGGTTGAACTATTAAACAGAAAAGGATAAACAGTTTGTAAGAGCTGGATCAGAATTCAGGAACAAGAATGATAATCTTTATTGAGAAGTGAAGAACACAGAACACTTTTCTCTCTTCCCTTGGAATTTAAGAGCTCAATCCCTCCTCTGTTAACATCTAAATTCCAAAAGATATCAGTCTCTTCCTCTTCTTCCTACCCTCTTCACTTAACAGATCAAAAGGGGAAAAATAGTATTTCATGATTCCAAATATTGATCTATGTATTGACAGTCCTGAAGGTGTAGTATGTCTAAAGAGTAATCACGAATTCTTCACTTATTTGAGTCCATTCTACAGTGTTTGACATGTTATGCAGCTTAGTTCACGTTTCACACTCATTTCTACACCTTTTTTACCTTCCCTTGCTAACTCCACTTTCCTTTCACGAGAATTTCTTCTCTCTTTTATGATATCATTTATAACTCACAGTAACACCAGATACATCAGATCTAGAAGCACGAGCCATTCTAGAATCATTTAAGTAGCATCAGAAACCAAAAAACAAAACAAACTTGCAACGCTTCACTTCCCACACACTTTATGAAGAGAAGCGCATGAATCAACAGGAATAAAAGAAAATCTACAGAGAGCAATCACAAGGAACAAAAACAGCTTAATGAATGCCCTGAAAGTTGAAACAAGCAATACTATTTAAAAATAAATGCAAAATAATAGCCATAACCATGAACAAGTAGATGCCCCTATTTGGTGCTTTACCCCCATCATTGGAAAAAATATTTGATTGTTTCTAATCATGAAACTAATCCAAACACATCAGTAAATTAGAAAGCCCATTTATTATTTTTTTTTCAAAAAATAGCAGGATAATAACAATATAACAAAAGCACTAAAAATAGCAAAAGCTCAAAAAATAGCAAAAACCAAGATGTAAAATGATGAAAGTAAACCAAAGTAGACTGCTAAAAACTGCTACAAAAATAGCAAAAAGCAAAACAGGATGTAAGATGATGAAAGACAAAGCAGACTTCCCAATATAGCAACAGCACCAAAAATAGGTAGAAACTAAAAATAACAAAAACAAAAGAAGATTTTCCTTTTATGAAATCAATAATAAACAAACGAAAAGAGAGAGAGAGAGAGATGAAAGAGGGTGACCTGCTACACTGTTGGCAAAACCTTTGTTCCAGACTAGCCACAATGACAGTTGGGGACTTGGAATGCATGGCACAAACCTTGTGCCTGGAATAGTAAGCCTTAGCTCCACTCAGATCTACATTGCAACCCTGAACCTGACATCTAGAAGGCTGAGCTGGTTGAACTGAACCACCCCTTCCCTTCTTTGAAGAAGAAGAAGAAGAAGATGAAATCCCACCACTTGTTTTGGTCCCTTGAGTTGTTGCTGCAGCTGCAACACTCACATCCTCAAAGTAGATTTTCTGGCCAAACTTCAAGCCATCAAGGGACTCAGTGGAAGAGTTGGGTGAGGAGGAGGAAGAGGGTGGTGCGTTGGTCACTGAACCAGAACTCATTCTTGCTGCTCGCTGCTACTCACTGCTGCTGATGCTGATGCTCTAGCCTCCTCTACCTAAGATTTTTCATTTTTGTTTATTTTTCAAACTTTATATTAAAATCATTTTTTATTATTTTAGTGTATTTTTTAATTCTAAATTAATATATACATGTATTTATTAAGTGGATGAAATAAAATATACAACATTAATTTATTATATTTCATTCTTATAACTCATTCAAGTAAGGAAAGAAAGAGAAATTTATCTTCTCCTATAATTTATAGTTGTAGTGTTTTTATAATATATATTTTCTGAAACATGTTTTTTTTAATTCTTTATTAAATTTATTATAAATTAATCCAGATAACATGCAAAGCAAACCCAGCACAAAAGAAAAATAAAAGAGACGGAATGAAAAAAACCACAACCATACGATGAAAACTAGATAAATTTTATATTCTTATAGAATTTTATAAGTCTTATTTTTCATTTAATTAGTGGCATTTATATTTTATTGACTTTTAATAAATTTTAATCGATTGTGAACAGTATATTAAAAGTATGTTAGCAGTACTCGTTTATGTCATTATTTAATCATAAATTGTATTATAGAACAATATTATTTTTAAATTTCACTTAAAATAAATTTAAATTAACTTATTTTGTGATACTAAAACTTACTTCAAATTTTATGCAAACAAAATATTCTTTCTATAAAATGGACACAATTATTTTAAAACATTGCTTTCATGCTTTCAACTTCCCCTAAATATATTATTATTAACTGTGTTCTTGTTAATTCTCTTCCCTTCATTTCACCAAATGAAACACAAGGATAAATTATTTAATAGTTTTATAGGTTTAATTTAATTTTTTGAAATGAATTGATATAATTATACCAGTTTTTTGAATTTTTTGTTTTTCGATTGAGTCTTGTGTCAAGCTAACTGTCATTTTGTTTTGCTTTAAAAATTAAAAAAGTAATTTTAATAAAAAAAGTAAATTTAAAAAAGTAAATTATATTAATTAAATTACTTGTTAAATCTAATAATTTGACATAGATATAAAAAAATATAATATATGTGTGTGTGTCAAAGTATAATAGTTAATGGTGGTTGTTTACATTAATTGTTCGGATGAATAACTGTGCAAGTAAAATATTTATATCAATACTCATGAAAAAGTAAAAACTGAATCAAATATAATGAAATATCAAATTGTGATAGGACTTATGATATTTATTTAATATTTTTAAAATTATATCTCAAAAAGAGTTATTTAAGTTGAAAATTATAAAAAAGTAATTATTTAAACAGTTTTATTTATTATTTAAGTCGGCTAACATACATAAATTTAACATTAAAAAAAATTAATTCTTAATATTATAATACATTCATTCTTTATTATTTATTATATATACGCGTATAATCTCAATCATTGTTTTTTTATCCATAGTCTAAAATGAGTTATCATGTTTTAAATATGCACATTTTTTTTTATGAGGAGGACAATAATAATAAATTTAAAAATTTAGGAAGTTATATAAAGGGTTAACTATATCTTTTTTTCTTTTTATTAAAGTTGGTTTATTTTTGGTTGAAATTTTAGATCACATGGATATAAATAATAAAAAAAATTATTGAAATGAATTATTACTAACACACAATATTAATTTTTTTTACATGATAAACGGAGTTCTAGTGTGGACTATAGTTGGACATTTTATTACCTATCAACTACAAAATATAAGGAAACATGATTTAGTTTGGGTGATAGTGAATAAAATCACGAAAACTATACATTTTCTATCAATATGATAATATTTATGAATAAGTTAGCTCAGACCTATATTAACAAAATAGTTATATTGAATGGTGTACGTACCTTCCAACATAGTATAAGATCGTGATTCTCATTTTACCACCAGGTTTTGACGAACACTCCAAAAAGCCTTAAGAACTACCTTAAAACTTAGTTTGACATATCATCCACAAACAAATAGGTGGTCATAAATGACCTTTCAATCTCTATAAGACTTATTGAGAGCTTGTGTGTTGAACCATTTAGGCAACTGAGATGAGATTCCACCTTTGGTATCATCTTCGCTCAAGCGAATATATCGTCTAATTCTCACACTCTAGTATGTTTCCTAGCTTTTCCTAAATATTTTTGTGTACACACATGATTGGAATATAACTACCATGTTTTGTGTGATATGTGAAATTGAGACATGAATTTGGGATGATTTGTGATTTGTAATCTTAGATGTTGTGTCAAGTATTAAAATCCATAAAGAGGTTTCTGACTTCATCAAGTCATCAATTGATGAAAAGTTGGAAAGAAGTTTATTATACATTAAACACACTATAAGTCTCTAATTCTTAATGTTTTAAAATGTGAGATATTATAGATTAGACACACAAGTCTCAAATTCTTAATGTTTTAAAGTGTGAAGTATCAAATTCTTAATGTTCTAAAGTGTATGTTTATTTTAAAAAATATTAATATTTAATATGACTTTTTAATACGAGTATTAAAAAAAACACTAATATATATATTTATAAGAGAATATACTTGATGTGAAAATACATATATGTATTCGTATCGTGACTAGACGATGAGTTGTGATGGATTGTGGAATTTTTACTTAATGCAATAATCTAAAATTTTAGCATCTTCATAATTATTTTTATTAGTTTATCCTCATATTAACTTGCTATAATACATTTTCTATACGAGCAAACTTAAGTGTACACTTTGAAGTTGCGATTGAAAAATTATTTGAAAGGATATAGAGACGAGATCAAGAAATATTTATCGTATTTACAAACCTGCTTTTAACATGAATGAATTAAATGGTTTAAAACTTATCCCTTTTAATATTATAAATTCCACAAATTTAAACCAATTCAACATAGACATTAAAAAAATTATTTAAATATATAGCAGGTTCATAACTTATTATTTTTAATTAGATCTTTAAATGTTAAAAAATATATATAATTCAGACTTTGATTTCAGATAAGTTTTAGTTGGATCTTAAAATTAATAAAATTTTAACTTCGTATTCCAATTATAAAAGTTATAGATTAATTATAATTTTTTTTCATTTAGAAACCAAGTTAAATATTCTAAAAAAAATAAATCAAATACAATATAGGAAACCTTATTTCAATTATTGAATATTTTTCCCACTTATTTTTCTTTTTCTCTGTTTCTTGGGAGTAGTTACTTGTTACCTAACTATTCAGTAAAAATAATAGCGTGTCCCACTATTCATCTTATTACTCGACCCACATAAAAATGTTCGTGATTTTTCTTATATCAACAGATAATTGTGGATTAAAAAATTAAATGTAATTACTTAAAAATAATGATTCAAAATACAAACTAAAAAATATTTTAAAGTATAATCTAAAATAAAATTACACAATAAATATATGTACAAATAAACCAAATCTAAAAAATTTAAATAAGTTGCTTTACAAAGTATAAATTAAAAAGTATTAATAAATTTAATTTTATAAACAAAATAAAAAATTATAAAATTATAAAATTAAATTCTAAATCATTTTTCATTGATTAATAACTTTATTTTTGTCATTTATTTTTCTAAAATATTTCAATAAAAGTTATCAAAAATAGTGGATATCCATAAATTGAATATCATAATACTCATATTTATCATATTAAAAAAAATCAAATATATATATATATATATATATATATTATTTTGCTAATATCCATGTTTAATATTTAGTGTAGATTTTACCTTAAATACATTCAATTTATTCTTCATCCTACTCTAAAGTTTACATCTGAAACAGTGAAACTATAAAATAATATTTTTTTTTTCTACTTCTTTGGACACGATCTAGAAATAGGGGCATGTTTGTGTCCGTAGTACAACTTTAATTGGGAGATGCCCCTTACTTTCGGGCTTTAGTGCCCTTACTTTGGGAAAGAACCTTTTCTTGTTTATTCGTTCTTTCTAAGTCTAATTATGGTACTTTGCATCCCAATATAAAAATCACTCTACTTATTATATTATAATTACAATTATACAGTCATAACAAGACTTAAATTGGATTTTAACACTTATAAATTGTAGTGGAAAAAATGTACTTAGAAAGAGAAACCTGTTAAGTGAAATTTCTTAATAGAAATTATTCAATTACTAAAAGGATAAAAACACAAATAAAATTAGTTTTTCTATATGTTAAAATTAATCTATGACTTAAAATTGGATTTTAGGAAAACTAACGGGAATATTTTTACAAATTAATTTTATTTTATAGAGAAATTGATTTATTTTTTTTCTTAATTTTTTTTTCATTTATAAAAGTATTTATAGGGAAGCTTTTTTCAAAATAACGGTAACTTAGGAGATTCTTCGTATCTAATCACTACAAAAAAATCATTAAAGTCTAATCAAGATTAGTGATAAAAATAATTAGTCACTATATTGACTAAATTATATATTATTTTAAAAATTAAAAAATTAATTATATCTAAAGTGATTTATATTATTAATAAAAATTTATAAAATAATTTTTAAATTGTATCTAAATTAGCTATCAAGGTTTTAACTACTACTATTTTTATATTCTAAATTAGTTTCTAAAAGACTAATAGAGATTAATCTAAATACAAATTAATAAGTAACTGTTTACTTTACTTTTTTTTTTTATTATAGGCATCATTATGCAACTTGATATCTCAGTTACACCGACCTATCAAGTAACAACAATCATCTCTCATCACATGAAAAAAATATTATTAAAAAAAATAAAAAATAAAAATATGGGGAACTAGGCCAAAATTCATATGTTAACAAAATTGATACATAGGTAGAGTATACATATTCATAAAGAATTCTAATAATGGACTAAACTAATGAAATGATTCTCTGTGAATAAATCGTAAATTAGTCAACTTATCATCACACACATTCTCTTCACGAAAAATATGAGTAATCATAAACCTGATTTTACCACAGTAATTAAGACAAGTATTTCATCGATTACGAAAACATTCACGAACATTAGTCATAGCAGTAAACACAACACAAAACAAGACAAAATCACATTCAAGCCTTATAGATATTTTAAACACATTTAATTATTCTATTGATAAAATTAAATAAATAAATAATTATATTTTTGGATTTCATTATTTTCCATTCTCCAAATTTAAAAATCAAAATTTAAAACAAAATTCTAATTCTAAAATTAAAATCCAAATTATTTATATTATTATTAATAATTAAAATAATATTAATATTAATAATAATTAACATAATATTAATAATAATATTACTATTACTATTATTATTATCAGTTAATAATATTAATAATAACAAAAACAATACTATTATTAATAATAAATACAAATAATATCGATAATAATATTAGTATTACTATTATTATTATTATTGTTAATAATAAAAAAATTATTATTATTATTATTCATAATAATATTTTTAATAATAATAATAATATTAATAAATAAAATTATTATAAATAACAAAATTAATAATGTACAATAATAAGAATAATAATAATTATAATATAAAAACAATATTTTTTTTGACGGATCAAATTAGTATCACAAAAAATTGGAGAAAATAAAATCACGGGTAGCTCAAAATACAAATTTAACCATATGGAATTTCTATGAAAAAAAGTCCATTAATTCTTTAAAAAAACAATAAGGAAACGTATTAAAAAAATAAAAAACAATATAAATATGATTTTTTATACAATAAGAAAGACTCGTATATTTATTGATATAGATTCCTATTTCAATCAAATAAAAACACATGAGTTTCTTCTACTTTAAAATACGCATAAAATTTTTATTTAATGGAATAAGTAATATTTTATGTGTTATGTTTATTCATGAAACATGATTCATTGTCTATTCTACCAAAACCCTTGCCTCTGATCTACGTTTATGATAAAATACTCTACAAGAGACTTATATATATGTAAATGTAAAACATTTTAAATACTAAATATAAGATTTTTTTTAATAAATACTCAAATATAAGAGTTACTTAAAACTTAATTAGGTCTTTTTATTAGTTTTATTTATTTATTTCTCCAGATAAAAATATTAAATTCTTTGTATAGCTAAAAATGATTAAAGAAATACTTTAGAAGAACATAACAAAACATGCTTTTTATAGACAGAATATAAACATAATAACTATAGGATGGCGACATGATTCCAAAGATGCAACACGACCATGACAGAAAATGTCGACACTTGAATGTAGACAGAAGATGTCGTATCATGTAAAAAGAAACCAAAGAAGGATGCAAAATTATCACAGCAGAGAATGACTCTATAACACATTCATTAAAATGAAGCCATAGAAACACCTTGCTGCAATATGTTGACACATTCCTCTTACTCTTTGCTTGATGCCATTTCTGAAAAGAAAGGTCAAAATTACTTCACATCAAGTTTTATTTATTTATTTATTTATTTTGATTTAATTTTAATATGTAACGTTGTGAGAAGTTAACAGTACCTTAAATGCTGATATATTAACTTTAATGATGATCTTCAATTTGCCTTGTTTGTTTCGTTGACCTGTTTCCTTTGTTCTTGGACTAGCATTTGCAAATTTCGTTGAAGCTGAAAACCAGAAAAGTAAAAAGATAGAGTAGATTTGGATCATTAACAAATTTTGTTCTTGGATCATTAACGTTCACAAATTTTAAAAATTTTAACCGTTGAAAATGAAAATTCTTACGCACCTCTAATTGTTCTTGAATGCCCCTCGAAATCTCAAGTTGCAGTTGTCGTGATTCCTCAATTTGCATACGTCTTCCAGAAACATTCAATTACGTTTAGAAACATTTGTATAAAGTGATATGCAAGTAATTGTGAGAAAAAAATGCATACATTTATCAATAAAAAAATAGAAGATTTATTTTTGAAATTATATAAGAGATTAGTTAGTCTAAATTAACCTAGCAATTGCATAAAGCTAGCTAATAATTGTTGCATGGTACCACGTTACATTTTGTGTTGAAGTTCAGTCACTATGTCTCTGTCATGAGTTTCTCCTCGCCCTTCTGCATTGGAAAGACAACAGTGGGTGGTGATTTATCCATAGAAGTATATATATGCAATTTATTCAAATATTTTTTTATTAATTTATGTAGTATTTGAGACTAATAAGCACGATAAATATGACTTTTCTTTTTATTAAATATTATTATAAAACTTGATATCTATTAATTACATGTTCCAGTTTTAAAACAAGGCATGCATTTTGCTGCTATACGTGAGCACATTGAACAAGAATTTATACCTTTGGAAGTGTTCTTAACGTACATTGTGGATCGATATTTCTGCACCAATTGTGTTATACTAGTAAGTAACATAAAATTCATGAACAAAATGCTAATTCCTTATCAAAAGATTAACCTGCAAGTGGCTTTTAACATGCAAAATTGTCAGAGACTTTGAATTCATCATCTTTAGCACTTCCTTGGGCTTTGCTTCTGCAAGTTATAAAAAATCAAACAACGAAAATTTCCATGACAATTTATAGCTTCTCTTCTCCATAGTTTAATAATTTTATACAAAGTTAAAACTCCTTAGATATCATACCATTGTTCTCTAATGTGATATTTTTCATAATTTGTCATGTTTCACCAATAAAAGGATTAATCTGTTCTAATTGAGAAACGTTAAGAAATCAAACTGAAAGCTCTTAAAACTGATCCACTTTTATATTAAAAACAATAGAAATCGCATCACAACATTATGAGACTTATTTAAGATTCGAAAATATAAGTGATTATGATTCTATGTTGTACTCTAGAAATTTGAACTTAACTTACTTTGAGCACCACCAAGGCAATTAACCGCTGCTACGAACAGTTCATGCAAGTCTTTGGTCCATTTTATTCCTTTTTTCCTCGTTGCAATTGGAACCATGCTAGAAGCTGAGTTTCCAGAAGTGGCACAAACAACCTCAAACTGAGAGAACAAAAAGCCAATATCAAATTCATAGATCTCATTCAAAAGCAAAACACCAAACAGAAACATGAATCACCAACCCGATTAACTGGGGCAGAAGCATCACCCTCCAAGATGTCATTTTGCTTGTTTCTGAAATGCTCGTAAAGTTCACAGAACGTGTCTCCATGGCTGGAAAAGAAGGAATCGACAACACTTCCGAACAGTGGAGCTGACTGGTCCCCAGAAGACTCACACATCAAATTTTGCGAATCGAAGTTCAAACATGAAGCGGGAACATCGAACAGATCTTTCTCATGATGTTGGAAGTTGAAGCCGTTTTTTTCTGAGACTCCAACGTTGGCCACACTGCTGTGAACTCCGTTCAACTCCTGCGAAGCGTAATGCATAGTTGTAGTTTCAGTGATGAAAACTTTTAGTTCTTTGATGTTTATATAAATTACTATATATGTATATATATGTGCTTAAAAGTTGTCACTGGTGTACCTTTCATTGGGTTAATTTTCAATTTAATTTCTGAAGCGAGTAGATTCTAAGTTTAACGAGCTAGTATAAAAAAATTATGATTTTTTTAAAATTTAGTTTGTATATTTGTATAAACTCTAATATAGTTTTTTTTTAAATTATTTTTAATTTTTGCATATTATAATTTTGATTTATGAAAAAACGTATATTATGTTTGATTTGATTTTTCTTAAAAAAGTATAGGAGAAGCTGTATAATGTGTTCACTAGGGAAAAAAAATAAATGGGTTAGTACTACTTTGATTTGCAGTACAGCATCTCTGCTGTGGGAGTACAACTTAAAAAAGAACGAAAAAAAAAATTGTTTGTTGAACGCACAGTAATAAGAAAATTATACTTTCACAACTTAACTTTTTTATGATTGATTTAATAATATAATAATATATATTCACACATTAAAAAAATATATTAAAATATTAATATTTTAATTTGTTCAAGGAATGTATACTTACTATAAGAAAAAGATGATTATGAAAATCGATATTAACTTAAATAGTGATAGTTTTGTGTTCTTAAAATTAACAATTCTAGAAGTATAGATGTTAGTACTGTAACAATCACTTTATCATGGGTTACCATTTGTTTCTTAGGGATATTTGAGAGTTGGGTTGAATAACACTGAGTTATTATTTAAATTCAAAAAATATCAGGTTGGATTTTTGTATCTTTTATATTAAGATAAATTTATTTTTTAGCGGATTGAATTGAGTTTACCGTTTGAACGGGGATTGAGTTGAGTTAATTATGATAAGATTTTTGAATTTTTATTTATATATTAAAAATTGTAATTTTTAAGTGTTAATTTAATTAAAAATAACAATGTTTACAAAAATTAATTTGAACTTAAAAGTAAGTTAATAACTAAAGTCATAATAAGTTTTTCCAAATTAATTTAAGACATGAAAAGAAAAATATAACACAATTTGTCAAAGAATCTAACTTGCTACTTAAAAAAGTGTGAGGCGAACTCACTAATCTAACTTGTTGACTAGTTTAGGCCCGTCCCGCATTGCATTGTGCAGGCCAACAGTGGGGTAAGACCGGTTGGCTCACTGACCCACATAAATAAAAAGATAATTATTTTATTTTTTCTGAAAAAAAATCACATCCCACTACCCCATTATTGCAATGTGACATTTATTTTAAAAATTCAATTTAATGTATTAAAAAAATGTTTTATTTTAATCATCTAAAGGAGTTAATATTAAGAGTCACAGTGAATTTAATTTTAAGTAAAGTCTTATATCTAAAATTTGTTAATAAAAAAGTAATATAAAAAAGAGATTCAATAAGATAGTTAAAAAAATTAGTCATCTTCATTAAAATATTTTGTAACAAAACTTTGATAAGGTACTCTTATACATTTATTATAAGTATATAGGAGAAATATATGCAAAACAAAACTTTAATTATTTTTAATCAAACCTTCTAACAACTCTCTGATAGCTGTCGTTTTGCTGTCAAATTAATATGATTCTAGCGTAGACTTGTCTAACACTATAGAGATGATAGTATAATTGTGGACAAATGTCCCCAAGTCGTCTCCCAACGACTCCAATAGTAAAATCAGTTGATCAGGTTTAAAATCTATCTGCAAGCAATAAAAGTTAGCAATAACAATAAAGATGAAAAGGGGTAGCAAATAAAAAGCGGTTGATCCCAAGTTCTTCCACCATTGAATTCTTCACAGGTTCTCTAAAGATTAATTTTTTCTCAATCCTCCAACAGAGCTAAACCAGATTGAACATGCGCCGATCTG
>Ga0123342_1008750_pt1 | contig 12537 bp, 4 predicted proteins | sample Turbeawhitnodule_FD_89960 | JGI IMG/M metagenome (GOLD analysis project Ga0123342, IMG submission 89960) | Root nodule microbial communities of legume samples collected from Mexico - Turtle bean Mexico white nodule | ecosystem: Host-associated > Plants > Roots > Nodule | place: Mexico: Nepantla...
AATTAAAATCAATTAATAATAATTAATAATTAAAATCAATTAATAATAATTAATAATTAAAATCAATTAATAATAATTAATAATTAAAATCAATTAATAATAATTAATAATTAAAATCAATTATTAATAATTAATAATTAAAATAAATTAATAAATAAATAATTAGTACATAAAAATTGACATTAAAATGATATTAATTATTAATTATAAATTATTGACAACTAATTTATTTGTATTCTCTTATACATTTGTAATAACTTGTTATTGTCACTATTACAAAAAGATATAGGGACAATTAATTTATCACTATTGTCTTATATATTTGTGATATTTTTTGGTTGTCACTATTATTAGTGATAAGTATTATTGTCACTAAGAGCACTAGTAACAATGTAATTATTGTCACACGATATTAATAGTGACATATTTATAAGTTTTAGTGATGAATGTTTATATCACTAAAACTAATTTTTCTTGTAGTGATTTGTGCATAGGAGATCTAGATGCAATGCTCATGTCCTAAAACCAATTATGCAATTATTAATATGCTCTGTCGGAAGCTAACATGTAAGAATGGTGGAGGTAAGTCACAAGCCTTATCGTTAACATTATTCTATCTACTAGTTTATTGATAGTAATGAACTCAAGGTATGCGTATATTTTTAAATATCAGAAGGGTTCAGCCATGATAAATTCTCTCGTTGTCCACGAAAGCTTACCATATCTTGTAAATATCTTTCTCAAATTTTATTCTTTGCCTAAAACTAGTCATCTACTTATTTTTGTCGTTAAGTTTATTTAAATTGTTTGATCTTATTTCTTTAATATCTACTTAAGATGAAGCTTGAGGTCTACTAACTTAAAGAAAAATATCTCCTCGCTCATGTTCATGCTGGTATATTCTAATATTGCTTCTATATATACAACTTATTTCATAACAAGGTCTTTCACTTTTGTTAATACCCTGTTAAATAAGTACCTTGCAATGTTTAATGTTTGGTAAGTGTGAATTGAGTACATTTTACCATTTTGTTAAACTGCGGTATTTTATAGTTTGTTTAATTTATTGATATTGGACAATGATGGTTAGCAGAATTTGTAAATTATTCAATTTTATGTAATTGAATAAAGTTACATTGTGCTAATGTTGTATTTAATATCCATTTAATAAGCATATCGTAACCTTCAACACATGATCTGATGCAAAGAAGGAGATTCAAATAAGGGAGACAAACGCGTTCTACTGTTTCTTAAAATGTCTGCTTTGTTATGATGATTTGATAAAGTTATTGACATTGATAATAACAGGATTGACAGAAAACACAAAGTCAATTCTATGTATGTAAATGACTTAATTATCTTGGTTACACGGCAGAAATGGTTATACGAATGGAAATACTTGGAAATGAGATTTTACATGAAAGAGGGAATAGTTTTGAATAGCAAACACACTTGTTATCCCAAATGTGGTAAAAAATATTCATAATAGCCCTTAGCAAGAATGAAGAAGACACAGATTTTGAAAGGAGATGAGTACGAAAGAATTAGAGTGAGAGTAGCATATAAATCTTGTAGAAAATTTAGGGAAGACACTGAGTTTTTTTACCATGTTCTAGAGGATTAAAGTTCTCCTATTAACGTATTTCGCATGGTTTGTCAGACAGAGTAGTTATTAGAGACAACTCTAGTCACAAGGAAATATATGTGGTAGCATAAGGTTCGCAATCTGTAAAGTTCTCCTAGTCGTGTTTGAATTGTTGCAGTTGGTGTGGGTCTATGATAGTACTTTGGGGAATCATTGCATCATACCCACACCAGAAAATCACCAAACAAAGAAGATCTTGTTGGGTTGGAGATTCTTAAACTTGAAGATTAAAGTTAACCCTAAAGTGAAAATGTTTTGATGATTATTGTTGGAAATTCTGTTTGTTAATTGCAAATAAATGCACGTGATATTTTATTCTTCTGTTTTAATTTTGTTTTAATTGTTGATTTAATATTTCTAGGTAACTGCTCATAAAATTAGTTAAGAGTTTGTTATTGTAAATAATTGTTGACAAAGATAATAAAATTGGTATCAGAGCTATCTTCTTGAGGGATTTCTGAGGTTGTGAGATTAGTAGAGTGCATCAATGGAAGGAGGTTTCAATTTTTCAGCAATGACACCACTTGTCTTTGATGGAGACAATTATTAAATGTGGGTTGTTCGTATGGAGACCTACCTAGAAGCATTGGGTTCATGGGAAGTTGTAGAAGAAGAAATCTAGCCCCTTCCAGAAAACCCTACTTTGGCACAAATAAAATCACAGAAAGAAAATAAGATGAAAAGATCAAAGGCAAAAGCATGTCTATTTGCAACTGTATCTCCTATAGTATTCACAAGGATAATGTCCTTGAAGTCAGCAAAAGAAATATGAGATTACCTCAAGGCAAAATATGAAGGTGATGAGAGGATTCGTGGAATGCAAGTGTTGAATCTAATCAGGGAGTTTGAACTGCAGAGAATGGAGGAGTCAGAATCCGTAAAAGAGTACTCTGACAGACTTCTAAGCATTGTCAACAAAGTGAGGTTGTTTCGATCTGTCTTAAAAGATTCCAAGAATTGTGGAAAAACTGCTTGTAACGATTACAGAGAGGTTTGAATATAACAACCCTAGAGAACACAAAGGACCTATAACAAATTTCTCTTGCAGAGCTCTTAAATGTTTTACAAGCACAAGAACAAAGAAGAGCCATGAGACAAGATGGAGCAATAGAATGAGCTTTAACAGCCACGTATGAAGGTGGCTGGAGAAATAAAGGTAGCAAGATCAAGCAGAACCAACAAGAAAGTGGAGAAGTTGGTGCACACAATAACAACAAAAGCAGAAATTACCCTCCTTGTAAGCATTGCAACAAGTCAGGTCATCCCCGTTTAAGTGCTGGAGAAGACCTGATGCTAAGTGCAACAAGTGCAATCAACTTGGGCATGAAGCAGTCATTTGTAAAAATCAAAGTGAGCAACAAGATGTAAACCAAAGTGAGCAACAAGATGTAAATGCTCAATTTGCAAGTGAGGAGGAGGATGTACTTTTCATTGCAACTGGTTTCTCCAACAATATTTCAAGTGCATCTTGACTAATTGATAGTGGATGCACAAATCACATGACTTATGACAAAAAAAATTTCAAGGAGTTGAAACCTTCAAAAATTTCAAAGGTCAAGATAGGCCATGGGGTCACATTTCAGTAAAAGGAATACGAACCATTGTTGTAGAAACACATTCAGGTACTAAAACTATTACTGATGTGTTATATGTACCTAACATAGACCAAAATTTATTGAGTGTTGGTCCGTTGCTGCAAAAAGCCTTCAAGGTGTTTTTTCGAAGATAACCATTGTTTGATCAAGGATGCTACAGGACAAGATTTCTTCAAGGTACAAATGAGAGGCAAAAGTTTCTCATTAGATCTATTCAAGAGGAGCCGTGTCTGGTCAAGGACTTCTCAAGATGCAAAAATCTGAAATGGAAGATGATCCACCAATTAAAGACAATCGATTACTCTCTGACATATAACATACATGTAACGTTGCAGTATGTGAACCTGCGGATCACAAAGAACCTGATCACAAAGAAGTTATCAATGACCCAAAGTCGAAAAAGACAATGGAGGAAGAGGTATATATGATTGAGAAGAACAAAATTCGAGAGCTTGTTGACATAAGATAGAAAGGTACATCAAATGGATGTCAAGTCAACATTCCTAAATGGATTTTTTGAAGAAGAAATTTATGTTGAGCAACCTAAAGGTTTCATTGTGGAAGGAAAATAAGACAAAGTTTATAAGTTGTCTAAAGTTATTTATGGCTTAAAAGATGTTCCCAGAACATGGTATAACTGAATTGATGATTATCTTATCAGCTTAGGCTTTGACAAAAGTCTTTTAGAATTTGCACCTTATGTCAAAATCAAAAGGTGTTGAATGGAGACTAAGCAAAGCGAGGATGGAAAAAAATAAAAATTGCAGATTTGTTTACCAAGCCACTTTCAGCCAACAAGTTTGAGTTCTCAAGACAGAAGATTGGAATTTGCGGTTCAAAAAATCAAGGAGGAGTGTTGGAAATTGTGTTTGTTAACTGCAAATAAATGCATGTGATATTTTATTCTTCTGTTTTAATTCTGTTTTAATTGTTGATTTAATATTTCTATGTAACTGCTCATAAAATTAGTTAAGAGTTTGTTATTGCAAGTACTATAAATGTAATTGTTGGCAAAGATAATAAAATATCTTCCTCTGATTTATTCTAAAAAATCAACAATTATGTTTCAAAATGAAAATGTTGATAATTTTAGAAGAATTTCTAATTTTCATGGTATCTACAAGATTTTTATTTCAGCACACAATCTATACTAAAAACATTAAAAAAATTGTTTTTTAATTTAAAAATTTAAGAAAAAGTTTCTATAACATTTTTGATGGATTAAGTTTTTAAATAATAAGTTAAAGTGTTCATTAGAGATTTTATAACAGAATAATCGATTATTTGATAAATGAACTGATTAATCAAATAACACCAAAAAAAAATTAGATTTACCGATAGATTTTTACACAGTTATGAATCTATAATTTTTACACAGGTAAATTCAGCATTATCTACCAATATTATCCACTGATCTGAATTCGTAGGTAAATTTAACATTATTTACAAAAATATTACTCACAAATCTAAATCAGTAGATAAATTTAACTTTACCTACAAATAACTACTCACAAATCTTTATCCGTAGGTAAATTTTACATTATCCACAAATTTTACCAACGAATCTATATCCAAAAGTAAATTTTATATTATTATTAATTATTAATATAAATATTTTTATTAACAATATTAAAAATATAAATAATCTTAATAGTTTAAAAAGTTTTAATTATATAAAAAATATTAATCATAATAATCATAACTAATATGTGTACTATTAACATTATAAAATTAATAACATGAATATAATAATATTAATAATAATAAGAATATTAATAATATTTAATAATATTATTATATTATAAATATTATGAATATTAACAATAATATTAATTGTTATAATAGTTTATAATATTATTGATTTGAATAATAGATAAAACAGATTTTTCTTGTAGGGTTACCCAAATGGTTATTGATAGAAGAGACTTGAGATGTTGATGTTAGAGTCCATGTGCCCATTCAAGAGGTGAAGTTAGTAGGGCAAGCTTCAATACCTTTCTTGGCTTAGACATCTAATATTGTCTCTTTCAAGCAAGTTACACATGTTTTCATTTAACTATCACAATTTAATATTGTTTGATATTGATTTGTATATTGATAGTAATTGTCTACAACATGTTTAGGATAGGGAGTAGCCAAAGATATTGGTCCTGGAGATAAGTACATAATGGTGACCTTCCAATAACTCCTAGTTTTTTACTTGTTTTTTTATTATCATACAGCTTTATATTTAGTCTTATTAGGTTAAATGAGATGCAAAAGAGTTGTGGGTATATGACCATAACATTCCCTTCTACATTGGACACATAATGCCTTAGAAATAGCGATAGACAATTAATGTCTAAACATTGTAGTTTTATCATTCATAACCATGAGTACATCTTAAACATTCCTTTTCTTATTTAAATTACATTAATAAATTACAAGAAAATTCTTAAATAATAACTAATTTAAAGATAAAAAATAATTAGTCATTATATTGACTAAGTTAGATATATTATTTTACAAATAACAAAAAAATATTGGTATCTAAGATGTTTCTGAATTAGTATTTAACATTAGCTACCAAGATTTTAGTTACTAACTACTTTAAATTCTAAATTATTCTTTAATTAAATTAGTGACTAGTTTACAATATAAAATAGTAGTAGATAAAATCTTAGTAATTAACGTTAAATACCACTTTATAAATTTTTATTAATAATAGACACTACCTTATATACCAATAATATTTGTGTCATTCTTACATCCTAACACATGTATCCTCCTTGAAGTTTTCTTAATCTAACCTAAAACAATCTTATTCTAAAATACAAACTTAGAAACTACTTAAAAAAATTGTGAAATAAGATTATTCAAACCTATGCATATTTTCAATATTTTTTTGTCACATGGGAGGCTTTCTTCTATCTTTATTGCATTTTATATTTTTTAATTTATTTTTTACAATTACTTCTTTAATTGAAGACTTCATTTTTTAATTCTCATCACAATCATAATAACTAAGTTTTATATTATTGAATTTAATTAAATTATAAATTGTATAGTCATCGTTGATAATTTACATCGATTATTATACTACAATAAAATCTTTAAATAAAAATCAATTTTAGAGACAAAAAATAATTAGTATACTGATTAAATTAGAGAATATTTTAGATACTACAAAAAATATTATTGATATATAAAGTAGTTTCTATTATTAATAAAATTTATAAAGTAGTTCCAAATATTGGTATATAATTAACTATCAATGTTTTAGTCACATATTAATTTAGATTCTAAGGCTAGTAGCTAAAACTTTCGTAGATAATTAGATATCAATTTAGAAATTATTTTATAAATTTTATTAATAATAGAAACTACTTTATATACGAATACTTTTTTTAATTTTTAAAATAATATTTAATTTATTCAATATAGTAATTAATTATTTTTTATCTCTAAATTTAATTTTTATTTAATAATTTTTTTAGTAATATATTAATTATTATTATAATTAAGGTGTGATGTAGATGAATTATTTTTATGAAATTCCTTCGTGCAAAGTATCATATTATTATTTAACACGAGAATTCCAAATCTTCTACCAACATGAAAGCTACACATTAAAATAAAAAAAAAATTAAAAAAAAAAATACTACTTGCAAATGGGACCACACAAACCCATGCTCTAGTTAAGAAAACCTATATTTCAGTATACCAAACTGGATTCTAAAAAAAATCATACAAATACTACTAGGCAATTGATCATACCAAATAAAACTTACTCTAGAATCAATATACCTATATTTGCTAGTTTATCGGTACATCTATCGCTCTCCTAAAAAATATTTTAAAAAATAGTAAAATTGAGAGTTCTACATAGGTTCAAACATATAGAGCAAGGCACCACATGAGAGTTTCCCAAAAACTACAAAATAAGAGTAAAATTATATCAAATCATAGCGAAGTCCATTCTCTATAAACTTTCATCACAATAACTAAACAACCCTCATTATTTCAGCCTTAAAGGTTAGAGTGTGTAATGTAAATGATGTTAATATTTGTGTCGATTAGGACATAAACAGAATAACCAATACAGAATTCGAAGTGAAATCGTTGTGGAATAGTGTTAACAGGGAAGAGTAAACGTAAGTTTTAATAGTATTGGTAAAGTTGGAAAATTGAAGCAAATGTGAGAGTTATAGGTGTCGAATTTTGTATGGCGTTAAAATTGTTGGTGGTGTCTGAATGTATTTGTTTATAGGGAAGGGTGTGCGTATCTCTTAGAATAATAGTTTTTATAGGAAAGTGAAATGGTGGGTGGTTGGGTAGAGATGAAGAAGATGGGTATATATAAATTGGAATTGGAATGATAAGAAGGAAGAATTTGTGAGAGAAGGAGGATACAATGCACCATGGAATGCGTAGAGATAATGCAAATAGATGATTGCAGGTTGCACATTGTCTATTTGCTTCTTTAGTCTTTATTCTGCAATAAAAAACCAATTAAAAATGTGATCTTAAATGGCGTGTCGGGAGCGTAGTGGAATATCTCACATGCTGTAGATGTGCCTTTGTCCATATCTCACCCTAATATTTTATTTCATTTTGGAATTATATTTGAATGATGATTGTGAGGATTAAAAAGCAATAACAATGTTATTGAAGAGGCATGATCCTTCAGACATGAACACATAAATAATTCGACCTTGCTGCAGGAGGCAACCTACTTCCACCCTCTTAGGGCCCTTCTCTTCTCAATTACTAGTACCATCTGTATCTGCTGCAAAAGGGACAAGACAACATAATAATATATAACACTTCAAAACCACTCTCTCTTTTCTTACTAAAAACATTCTTAATTTATGCCTAAATACTATTTGACTTTTATGCTTCATATCACCTACGTGACTTCGGATTCACCTAATTACAACCAAATCAAACTTAACATCTTCCTAATAATTAATTCCACATATCCGTACTACGGCACCGTCAAATATTTTCTTCAGATCAATTTTATTTTACATTATTCACTTCTTTATTACAATTAAAATGCATAGTTTCCACACTTTTGTTAATGACTAATATTTTAGCTGATAAATTTAATTAAATTAGAGTATTCAGTATTAATGCTTTGATTATTTTTTTTATACAAAAATTTATTTATAATTATTTATTTTAAGGTTATAATTAGTTTATTACATTGGGATGTATAATCACTTATTTTTATTTATTATTTTTATCATTTATTTAATTTAGTATAAACAAAGAGACAAGTCAACAAAATGTTTATTAATCCTGAGTCTCAGTATTTAATATGATAAAAAAGACTATTAATTCGATCAACAAAATGTTCATTAATACATATGTCTCCAATTTTGAATGTAAGTAAAGAAAAAAATCAATCACGTCAACAAGATATTTACTAATGCACAAATATAGACTATCAGTCACATTTAAGAGTTAAAAATGATAGTATGGGTCAACACATCCTATATTTGACTCACCACAAATAAATCGAAGTCTCTTGCATACACAAAAGACTTGCCGGTTAATAGTTTTGATTCACCTCACATAACTCTTTTTTTTCTAGCATGAAGGCTTGCCTACATAAATTGAAAAAAAATATATAAAAAATTTTTGTTTTATCTTTTAATCTTAAATTTAAGTATCTTATAAAAATAAACATTTACTACAAGTATAAAATTTTTAAAAAAAGTCTAAATATTAATTATATATTATACAAGAAAATAAGGAAACATATTATATATATATATATATATTAAACATGAAATAAAATTTAGATTTTCACTTGTAAATATATGATATTGATGAAATAATGAATAAAAATATTTAGTTATATTCAACACACAAATAATACTATAAAATAATAAAATATTGAAAAAAAAAATCAAGTGGTTGAAAGGCGGGATGAGTTATTCAGCACTTTGATCAATGTGGGATGTCAGTTACATAAGACAAGCCTATACGAGTTCCCTAACTTAAATGTCCAACTCATCCTACACTTTTTCACAACGGACTACAACTAGCTAACATGGTCTGTCTCGCATTGTCATCCATAATCACATCGGAAAAATGTATGTCAATACACAACTCTGAGTCTTAAGAATAAGTGAAAAAGACTACAAATCAAGTCGATAAAATGTCTACTAATGCACATCCTACCATATGAAAGGCGTGTATTGATAAACCACAATTAATGTATTGTCATACATACCAAGCTATATATGTGGTCAATCGATAATTTTCTTTATGATTTTTTTTATTTATGAGTGCCAGCCACAACATCCCGTGAAAACATTTTATGATCTTCTTATTTATGGGAAAAATTTGAATAAAATAGAGAAGCAAAATAGTTGTTATGATACCACATTGTGACAAAAGCGATGTGATTTTGTTCTGCCATCTTTGCTACTTGAACATATATTAGTATTCACTTTCAATTACCATTTAATGTTTTACATTATGAATATGTTAATGCTTGTGTTGAAAAATATCATCATATTGATATGTTCAACTCATTATACTCTACTCTCGCACTCAAGCCGGAGGGATTGTGCACTAATAGATTATCCATTAATTGTACCGATGAGTCAATGACCAATGAGTATCAAGGTAAGAAAGATCAGTGATATATTATATATATAATCAAATGTGCACCATCTAATAATAAATCTTTATTCAAACCATAATTAATGTTAATATCCAGGTTATAAAAAGAATATCTTATTAATTTAAGAAAATCAACATAATAAAAATAGAATAAAAAATTAAATAAAATAAAAGGAAAATTATGAGTGCTGAAATTTATAGATATCTAAATGCAACCCTAAATGCAAAAAACCTCACTATAAATAAAGAACACAACACCTTAAAAAAACATTATTATTGAATATTCTAACTTAAATGATCTCCTAAAGTTTTGGCTTGAACAGTCTAACGTTTACCGTGAAACTCAATAAAACACTTCTTGACACCTCTTTTTTATTTACGATCAAACTCATTAGCATAAACAAATTATGATGCGCCATGCTGAGTCAAAAGTTATTCTTACCTAAACAAAGTATTCTATAATGTTAATTTCTCTCTAAAATATATAAATAGATAAATTGAATTTTGCCATATAAATGTTTTTTAATTTCTAATAATTTATACCTTATTCATTATTCTTTTCACTTTCATGTATTTAAGAAAAATTTAATTGTTATCCTAAGCATTAATAGTTAATGTTAATTGGTTTCTTTTACACCTATCATTCTTGTTTTATCTTTTAAATGAGTTAACCTTAAATTGTAGAAATGTCATGATATCAACTTATTCTAATGTAATTCACTGCATATCTATTATTATTTCAAATAATTATTTTTTAATAAAAAATTTAATAAAGACAACTTCTTAAATTTAATATTTGTAATAAAAATAAAATTAGATTTTTTCACCAAAATTTTATTAGATAAAACAGATTCAACCAGCACTCTAGAAAAAAAAATCTCAAATTTATTTATGGTGCAGTCATAAGAGAAAAAAAGGTGTGTCAATCCCTCTTGTTATAGAACAAATAATTTTTATTACCAACATTTCATAAAAACAGTGTGGATCCTAATCCAACATTACACTTATTTATTTAAAAGTGCTGAAAGTAAAAGACTAAAAAAATATAAAAACAAAAAATATAATTAAAAAAATTAAGAAATAATAATAATAATAATAATATATGCTTTAAACTTTTTACATTAACATAAAAAGAATTATGCAAAAAAATTCATAATCAATTATATCAGATACATATTTGATTGTATTATAAATAATAATAAAATGTTTTTTATATAATAAGTTTTTAAAATAATTAATTATGTAATAAATATTTTATTAATATTATATACATTTATTATAATTAATTACATGATCAATTATGTAATTAATATTCATTAATAATTAAAATAAAAATTATTAATCATAAATAATTTCACACAAAAAAAATAGACATAAACATGTTATAAGACAAAATTAATTAGTCACCATTAAAGTGATTAATGTACCTTCATTTATGTCTTGACATCATCATTTTTTTCTCTCTATCCCTTACATGCTCAAATACTCCTCCCATCTCATAGTGACTGAGATGAGTCAGCATCATGATAATTATGATTGTCTTTGGACCTCCTCATTAAACTTCTTCTAACAACCACACTGTGACTGTAATTATGGTCCCCTTCATCAGACTCACATGACAATGAAACAACAATGTTCTTCTATACTTAACTATTATCACGGATGCACAGATCTTGGGTTATATAATTAACAGGAATATAAAAAATTGTTCTAGGTAATAAAATATTATTGACAAAATAGTTTCATGAAGATAAGATTTTGATCAGATGGTAAAATTTGATATAGAAAATAGCCGTGATTATTAATATAGAATGGAAAGTATAGTGTGAGAGATGGGAATTTTAGTGATCAAAGAAACAAGTTAGCATTGAAAAGAAATTGATGTGTAGAAGAATAATTAAATTTTTATTAAATATATCAAAAAATGTGAGCATGGACTGCTAGAAGGCCCCACATTTTGATGTATACAAGTTTTGATGATTTTTTGGTTTTTTTTAAATTATATATATACATAACTTCTTGTTTTTTTTTCATAGGATTGCGACATTTATAAAATGTCTCATATTTATTTTATTATTTTTTTATAAAAAAAATGAAGATGAATGATGTGAGATAGATGTGATTGAAAATTATAAATTTATTTTTATGTTTGAAAATAATTAAAAAATAATAATATAATTTATTAATTTGTATATTTTAATTTTTTTTAATTAAAATATTATCTCCAATACTATCTAAAACTAACTCCAAATACATGTATCTTTACCTATTAACCAATTTTTAAATGCTGCAGTAGATCCCAAAAGATACCACTTTCTCATGAATTTATCCTAAATCGGGATCTTTTGGCTCAACTTTATCCGAGTTTTTTCAAGGGAGCAACTCCATTTTTCACCTTGAATTTGTCAAAATATGGAGAATTTCTTACTTTTCATGGAGGATTAGATCCAGTAACTGGAGGTCTATGACTGACCGATATTATACACCATCATTTAGCTATTGCAATTCTTTTCTTGATAGCGGGTCACATGTATAGGACCAACTGGGGTATTGGTAACAGTATAAAAGACATTTTAGAGGCACATAAAGGTCCATTTACAGGCCAGGGTCATAAAGGTCTATATGAGATCCTAACAACGTCATGGCATGCTCAATTATCTATTAATCTAGCTATGTTAG
>Ga0123342_1008751_pt1 | contig 12536 bp, 6 predicted proteins | sample Turbeawhitnodule_FD_89960 | JGI IMG/M metagenome (GOLD analysis project Ga0123342, IMG submission 89960) | Root nodule microbial communities of legume samples collected from Mexico - Turtle bean Mexico white nodule | ecosystem: Host-associated > Plants > Roots > Nodule | place: Mexico: Nepantla...
ATGTGAGATTAAGTTCATTGGTACAGATTTACAGCTTGCAGATTTGTTCACAAAACCATTGGCTAAAGATAGGTTTAATTTTCTGCTTAATGAATTGGGAATTATAAATGTCAATTGTACCTCATAGTGAAAAATTAAATCTGTTTATTCGCAATTAAATGTGTTTATCTTTTGTACTGATATGCTTTGATGACTAGGAAAGAGAAATTATGATCTTTGACTGATTGACTGACTTAGTGGGCATTAACCACTGTACCTTTGACAGTTCTGGTCATGGTTATGTAACCGATTTGATGCATTGGCTGCTCAATGAAGGTGTGATATGTGTGCACAATTTCAGAGCATAAAATCTTCGTGCATATCCATTCATAACTGCTCCATCATCTCATTCATTTTGCAATATAAATCTGTGTAAAAACCTACTACCCACATTGGTTGCCCATTTTCGTTACTCACCATTTAAATCACAAGAAAATTGTGGTTCAACCTTGGCTTCCTCTTCAAGACAGAAAAAGAAAAACTAGGACAGGCAAATCACATTTCAAGGAGTGCTAGAAGGTTGGTTCACTGGAGATGAAGAGGGTATCAATGCCTACATTCCGAGGGCGTTTCCTCCATGGTTAATGCTTCCACGGGCGTCTCCTCCATGGGCGGGTGCTCCAACACCATGAATAGGCCTTTCTTTGTTTTCAGGCTATTTTTATAGCACTTCTTTGCTTCCTTATGATCGGATTTAATCACGATCATTCTGCCATTAAGATCGGGCAATTTCAGCTTCATGTGTCGTGTGGATGACACCCCCCTCAGTTTGTTTAAAGCTGGCCTCCCCAACAAAATGTTGTACGCCGAATTGGCGTTCACAACCAGATACCTTATGTTCTCGGTTCGCGACGCGGTGCCATCTGTGAAAGTCGTCCTCAGCTCCAGATAGCCACACACCTCCACCTGGTCCCCTGCGAAACCATACAAGCACCCCGTGTATGGTCTCAGCAAATCAGGAGACTGCTGTAACTTGTTGAACGTGGACCAGAACATCACATCCGTCGAGCTGCCCTGGTTCACGAGCACTCGGTGCACTCTCCTTCCCACGGTCACAGCCGAGATCACCACGAGATCGTTATCGTGGGGGACGACATCGTGGAGATCAGCCTTCGTGAATGCAAGGTCGATGTCCAGCGAGTCGTCCGCCCCCTGCTCCGCCACCGAATTTACTGATCGCGCGTACCTCTTGCACTGAGAGGCAGTGTATCCTCCACCCGAAAAACCACCAGAGATGGTGTGCACCTCCCCATGGATAGGCGTCTCATGGGCCTGGTCTTCTGCTAGTGCTGCCAAGGTCGCGGCTCCGGATGACCCCACCATATAGTTGTTCAAGAATCCGCTCTTCACCAGCTCGTCCAAATGATGGCCCAAAGCCAAGCAATTGGTGACCGAATGCCTGAACGCCTGATGGAACTCACACCACGCGTCCTTGTGTGATCCCAGCACCTTGTATGTCTTCGCGGGGACCCTCAGCCTATCTGCTATGTTGGGCACAGCAATAAGGTCCTTTAACTCCACCACAAAGTTGTGCCTAACTGGCATGTTCTCTCCTGAGCGTCCCCTGGTTTGAGGCTTCCTCGACTCATAAGGGCGCTTCCTATCCTGGCCTCTCTTCCCCGTCGTAGCCTCATTCACCTGCGCGGGCTGTGCGCGCGATAATGCTCTAGGGCGTGCAGGTGCAACACTCACACGTTTCTCACATACCTCTCCCTCTGTTGCGATGCGCTCCACCGCGCGACGCCTGATTTCTGCGAAAGTTCTGGGGCGGTTTCTGATGAGTGACTCGCAGAATGGCCCAGGGCAGATTCCCTTCCTGAACGCATACACGATAATCACCTTCACCACCTGTGCCCCAAAACGGTTGATGTATTCCTTCAACGTCTCCCCCTGGTACTGCTTCACGTTGAAGAGATCATACGACACCGGTGGGGGAGCCCGGTTCGCGATATACTGCTCCCTAAACAGCTGTGATAGCTGTGCAAATGAAGTCTCATGGCCATCTGGAAGGCTGATGAACCAGTCCATTGCCATTCCTGCCAGCATGCTCATGAATAACTTGCACCTTTGGATCTTCCATCCCAGTGAACGTGACTTTTGGGCCTACGAACGTGGATGAAATCACTACTTCCATGATGGACTGCGAGAAGGGCATAGGGAACTCCCTGGAGGTGTGAAGCACTCGCGATCCTCTGCTTCGCGATTCCCAGGGTGGTTGCGCATCCCGTGGCACAACTCTTCGTTCACATGGCACAACTCCTCGTTTCTTGCCTATGACGCTACAAGATCCAGCTGAATGGGTTCTTGCTCCGCCCTCGACGCCACCATCACCTCTTGAAGGCCTTGCATCACCTCCATGATCTGCTGCAAAGGCTCACGTGTAAGAGGACCGAGGAGGTGTCAGCTTGGGGGAAAGGCGAGGAGTCCTCGGCCCTCGGCACCTGAAGAGAAAGACGAGTCAGAAAGGTGGCTTGAAGGCCACATCCCAGCTATCAGTATAGAGAGACTCGGATCACAAAGACCATGCATAGAGGTGTAGGGAAGCGGCAGTGCCCCACCGCTAGAGAGCTACTGGACCCAATATAACTCGGTAGAGTCTCGTTCCAGGGGCGATCGACATGCATGGGATGTGAAGGGGCAGTGTCCTCTCAGTATGGATGATCTCTCGGATAATGGGCGTATGAGTTGATGCCTGTGTGATCATCCCGCGCCAGTTGCACTTCGAAAGGGCAGCCTCACTCACTCGAGTCAACCTTAGCTCAGGTTACGATGACGTGAGGGCCTGCCTGCAGTGATGCTTAAGTCAGAGGCAGCCACGTGGCAGAAGCGCTTAAGTCAAAGGTATATAAGCCTTTCTGAAAGGCTTAGAGAGGTATGTTCTACATTTTTCACACTTTACACACACTAAGTCATTTGAGAACGTGAGAGAATTCAGTTACGCGCCTCCTTGAGCATGGTGTTTGGGGTGTTCTGTTACAGAGGTGCACGGTGTTTCCTGCCAGTACTGACTTAAGCGTCGGAGTGCAAACGGCCGCGAGGGTGCCTATTTGTCTCTCTGTTTCAGGTATTCACAGCGGCAAAGGGTGAAGATTGGAACGAAGACAAAGGAGTCCTTGATACATAGTTCGTAGCTACGCACGAAGGCAATCTAGTCAACCGGCAAGAACAATAATTTAACTCATTAAAGAAACAATAACACAAGAAGAACAAGTGTTTTTTTTTTTAATTCTTTATTTGCTAGCTTGAGCGAAAATGACCTTTGCTTGAGTGAGAATTGCATTGCTTGAGAGAAAATTGGGTGGGAACCAGGCTTAGTTGTAGTGAAAATTTTGCTTGAGCAAAAATTGTCTTTCTTAAGAGGGAATGGCTTGCGCTTGAGTGAATATTGTCCTCAGACTAAGCTTATCACTTAGGTGAAAATATCAGCACTTAAGTAACCTAACAGACATGATTCCAAATCCTCATCCAAAATCAACATTCCAAATCGTTTATAACATAGTTCACAACATCTATTTAAGATTAAAAACAACACTTAAATACTAAACTATCAAATATAATATTTCCACAAGTTCAAATAACATATAATCAAACAACATCCTTGCACATCCAAATCTTCTAGCCTACATGCTCCACATCCAGATCTTCTAGCCTAGGGTACTATTAAAAAGCTAAAGTTAGTTTCCCTTACCTTAATTGCTTACTTTCCAAAACCTCTAGAACCTTCTTCTTTCCAGTCTAGATATGCTTCAAGTTATGAGAACCTAATGCAAGTTATCCAAATAGTAAAAAAATTAAGTATATAGCATAATAAGTTGAGAGAATCACTTTTTTCAACTAAACCCACCAAAATTGATGACTAAATCCTAAGGAAAAATAGAGAATAAGGGATCCTTAGTACAAATACGAACTTACTCTTTTTCAGAATATGTTCGGATATGAATGCTCATTGTCACCTCAACAATTGTGAGGTGCAATCAGATTCTGAAATAGACAACGTGGAGTGAGAAAATAAAGAGAGAAGGCAGATGGGGGAGAAGGGGCAGAGAGAGTTTTGGTTTCTCTTTTTGATTTTTTACGGGTCTTGCATTATCCCCAATTACAAAAAATTTCATCCTAAAAAAGTAGCCTACCAAGAAAGAGATTATGATATGTGCTTGTATTTCCTTTTCCATTTCTTAGGTGGAATCACCATAGATCAGATCCCATAATAATTTCACCACGGGAATATTTCTTCCACGGAGTTGTTTCACTTATGAATCTAAAATTTTGATTGGCTTCACTTGAAAAATATTTTTTCACTTGGACTGAATCAGACTCTAGAATATGGTTGGGATCAGGTACATACTTCTTTACATGGGATACATGGAAAATATTCTGAATGTTGGCTAAAGGATGAGGAAAAACAATTTCATATGCCATATGACCTATTCTCCTAAGAATTTGATAGGGTCCTATGAACCCGGGAGTTAATTTCTTGGATTTGATTGCTCTACCTACATCAGTGAATGGTGTAACTATGAGAAAAAGATGCTCACCTACAAAGAACTCTAAAGGTCTTCTTCTTTTATCTGCATAAGATTTTTGCTTGTTGAGAGATCTTTTCAATATTTCCTTAATCATTTTGACCTTCTCATGGGTTTGTTGTATTATTTATGGTCCAATTAACACACTCTTACCATCTTGAAATCAACATAGAGGTGTCCTGCACTTTCTTCAATACAATGCCTCAAAATGAGCCATTCCTATGCTCTCTTGGTAATTATTATTGTAGGTGGACTCTACCAAAGGTAAAATTTCATCCTAACTGCCCAAATGATCTAACACACAAGTCTTGAGAAAATCTTATAAGGACTGGATAGTTCTCTCAAATTGTCCATCAGTCTGAGGATGATATGCTAAACTGAGTCTAAATCTAGTCCCCAAAGCTTCCTAAAGTGTTTTCCAGAATCTGGGATCTCTATTTTATACTATGCTAGAGGGTACACCGTGCAATCTAACTATCTCATCTATATAAAAATGAGCCAATTTCTACATAGAGATTCTCAAATCTACAGGTAGAAAGTGTGTTGCTTTTGTCATCCTGTCCACTATGACCCAAATAGAATCATGCTTCCTCAAAGTACGTGGTAAGTGGGTAACAAAGTTCATTGAGATATTATCCCACTTCCACACTAAAATGTCTAACTGAGTTAACATGCCTTCATGTCATTGATGTTCAATCTTTGATTTTTGATAAGTCAAGCAAGAAACTACAAACTTGGCTACATTATTCTTTATGCCAGGCCACCAATAAGCCTTCATAAGATCTTGATACATCTTTGTCATATATGGATATATGGTATTTAGATAACATTACCTACTTTAGTCAAGGTGTAACTCTTTATGCTTAAAAGCGTAACAACCCAAGCGTCAGGATTCGACTGTGACCCGACTACAAGTTTTGCAAGTGTCTTAATTGGTTCACTCTAATTTTTCACTTCATTTTTATGCCTAGCATTGAATATTTTACTTCAAAATAACCACACCTTGAACCCATTTGTCTCAGATTGCAATATTCGAACACTAAATAATTTCATTCATTTAAATCATACAATTTCATCTCATACATTCAAAATATATTCAAGAAATACACAACCCCTATATAAAATTAAGATCGTTTGGTCATGTCACCTTCACATCCAGATTATCTATCCTAAGATTCTATTGAAACATAAATAGTTTCCCTTACCTGTAATTCCTTTCTTCAAAACAACTTCCAAATCGAAGTAATAAAAATACTCAAAATCTAGGGACCTAATACAAGGTATCCAAACATAACAAATATTTAGTATGAGCTTAACCAAGTAGAGATTATCACTTTTCTTAACTAACTCCACCAAAATTGATGACAAAATCATAAGAAAACGAAGGAGCCTTTAGAGTAAATAGGAACTTACTCTATGTAAAAAATCTGATCAATTATAAATGATCTCTAGCTCCTCAACTACTGTAGGGTGTGATTAAATTTTGAAAGAGATGAGATTTAGAGAAGTACAATGAGAGAGAACGTATAGAGAGAAAAAAGATAAGCTTGAGAAGAGAGAGTGAGAGAAATGAATGTGGACGTTACAAAATAATATAGAGGAACTACCTTTGAGTTTATCTTTTGAATTTTATACAATATTAAAGTTAGATACCAAAATTACAAAATTGTAAAATCATTCTGAACCAAAATGCAAAAAAAAATAGTTTAATTTAGTTTTAAAAAAAAAATTCTAATTAAATTAAATCAAATAAGACACATGTAATTTTTATATTTCATTCAAATATATTTTTAACTAAGTCAAACCAAATTGTTGTATGAATACCTTTAGTACTAAGAATTAATAAAAACTATAAGTTAATTCAATTTAGTTATTTTTTCATAAGTATAATAATAATTAATTTGGCTTCAACCACCACTAATATTTGATGACTATATAAAACATATATGTTAGTTGGTTCCAAAGAATGTGCTAAAATAACACTATAACCTAAATAAAAATTTATTTTGAACATTATGCTCACTCTAATAGCTACATAATACAATTTCAAGAATGTAAAGATTCAATATCCAACCAACAACCAATAATTCTTTGAATTCCTTCACATTTTTTATTTTCTTTCCATGTGGAAAAAATCTTGAGAACTTCACCTTTAATTACATTCTTGCTTTAGAAAAAAAAAAAAAGGAAAGATGAAGAAATAACAACAAAAAATTAATGTTGAAAATACATAGCATATGGAGGATTAAATTATAAAAAAAAGGCAATGTAACTAAACAAATATGGAGGGATAAACCTTTAATATTGTAAGTTTAAAAATATACTTCAAGAAATATCAACTTGGTTACAAAGAGCTAAAATGTAACATCTCTAATTATATCCCTTAAATACTATATTATGCATGTAAATATTTAATTAAAATTTATAGTATATGCATATCATCCATGCAATATTTCAAAATACATCCCTCTTTATAGAGAATTTAATATTTACATATATTAAATAAAAAGTCACAAAAATAAAAACACCCCATTCGCTCTCTATGGAGCTCTATCACCCTTAAAATCATATGCTCTCGTGAAATACACGATCATCACAGATAAAAAAAACCCATCACAATATAAACAATAGGATAAGCTAGTAATTTTAAAACTTCTAATATGTAAGTTTAAATCACAAACATACAATCCATTACTTTTCACACATTTTCAAAAAGCAGTCAAGTGTGTATCATAAATCTAATCAATATTACTCATGTCAGAATCTATTAACTAACATACACAAACACTTAATTGTACTTCCGGAAGACTCGTGCATTGAGTTAGACTCAGAGATAAGGACCTGTCAAACTATCCCATTGTGAAATCCACACAACTATGCGCACAATAATCTTAATATCGAATCACCTCATATGACATGGTTAATTCATAAGTCTAGTATCTTTCAAACAACTGGCCTATTCAAACAACAACTATTCATCAATGTTTACATTTCAAATGATTCATAACATCATTCAAACACATTCAAGAATCTTGTTCACACCATGATGTGAGTTGATTTTAGATTTAGCCATTTTTAGACGTGACACTTTACTTAGGATTGAGATTTTAGAAATTATTGGTGAGGACCTAAGGAAGATTCCCACTGGACAAGAACTTAACCAAATGGTTAAGTAAGTGTGAAGGTTCATTTCACAAAGACAAAAATGGAAAAACAAGATATGGTGAATATAGAATGAAATTGCGGAAATGAAATGGGAACATGGTAAGCATCAATGGTGGTCATTGCCAAACCAAATGATGATCCATACTCAATAAATGAGCCAAAACCCGATAGCACAATTCAAGGAACAATATATTAAATCAAGAGCATAAATGGAATGGAAAATGGAAAGGAAAATGGAAGAAGAAACTTAGGGAAGGGATGATGAGGATGATCACGCCACTTGGGGTTTGGAGGCCAACAAGATGAGTGGAAGGGCCGACACTTGAGAGCCTCACACTCTTCAAGATAAGACCATGTAAAGAGGAAACAAGCCTCACTATAAGCTCACACGAATTGTGCAGAGTTTCTTTACTTCTCAAAATTCAACATGGAAATACAATGATGTGGGCCTCCTATTTATAGATTGAAAGAGCCTTGGAGAACAAGAAGTGAGGGTAGAATGGGGAGAGCAAATATGGTGCGGTCTAGGTCATTGACTATGGTCAATGTCGCACCATACACCTAAAGTTCTAAAAACTAGGTCAAAAACCTATCCTAAAAGGCCATGTGATAAGCACACTCCCCCTTTTATGTTAAAGGCACCTTATTCTAATGAAATTAGAAATAATGACACCAACTAGTGCTCAACACCCAAGTCTTGTTCTCTACTCCTAGTGATCCTTTGGGACAAGCTAGGTGCTGAGACAGTGGCTGGAGAATCTTGACCTGGCCCTGGGTCTTGGGTCATCCTCCTAGGAGGTTGGGCTTGGTCAGTAGGCACACTCTCTTCTAGGTCCTCATCACACCACAATCAACTTGTAATTTTACAAAATCAACAAAATATCAATCAGTACTCTAATTTACTAAAAGAAAGAGCCCTGCAATCAAATTTGAAACTGGTCACCACGTCACCTCCACGTCTTCTAACCTAAGGTTATTGAAAAATAAAACTAGCTTCCCTTACCGAACTTTGAGTAAGTATTCTCACAAAGAGCTCCAATCCTACAAAGCCTAATGATAACTTAACCTACACCACAGAGTCATGATAATTATCCAAATATATCACTAGGACTCTGAACTATCAATGAATAATCCAAACTGAAAAAAACTTCATGCAAAATGTATACAAAAAACAAAACCGACTCAAAGAAAAATGAGCAAAAATAAATTTACTCTAAATTAAATAATGATAAGGCGATTTTATAGTATTCACTTATAGGAATCTAATGGCAAACTCCGATTGTTAGTCTGATGAAGAATGGGCTCAAAAAGTTAGACAGGAGGCATAAGATTGAAAAAGAGAAAGTTTTAGAAAGATAATGGTTATATTAAAATAAACTATTTTTTCTATTTATATAAATTTCTCTCTTTAATAATAAAATATTAAGGTGTAATTTTAATTATACCACTTCTTCTCTAAAGCTATTTCTTTGTCCTTACATTCTCCCTAACAAGAAAAATTTTCTTCTACGAAAATTGACTTACCAGAAAATATATAGGGATAGGTTTCTCTCATGGTTTCTTCAATTTCCTAAGTTGAATCACCAGATTTATCATCCCACAACATTTTTCAACATATTGATAGTTTTGCCTCTAAGTTGTTTACTCTGATAATCTTCAACACATAATTATGATCTGGTATATACTTCATGAGCTGAGATATATGAAATACATTATGTAGTTTTTCTAGCTAAGGAGGTAGAGCAATCTCATAAGTCACTGATCCTATCTTTGTCAGAATTTGATAAGGTCAACCAAACTTAGGGAATAACTTCCTCGATCTGATAACTTATCTTACACCTTTGGTAGGTATTACTCTTAAGAATACATGGTCTCCAACTGCAAACTCTAAATGCTTTCTTCTTTGATCTACATAATATTTCTGCCTACTCTAAGATCCTTTCATCCTCTTCTGAATCCTCTTCACTTTCTAAAGAGTTTACTGGAGTAACTTTGGTCCAACCAAGATCGCCTCACTATCCTAATACCATCATCAAGGTATTCTATATTTTCCTCTCATATGATGCTTCATAAAGAGTCATTTTAATTGCTTGCTTGATAATTGTTTTCATAGCTAGATTCTACCATAAGAAAACTTTCATTCTAACTACCCAAATAATCTAACATGAAATTTGTGAGAAAATCCTTTGACAATTGAATAATTCTCTCTGATTATTCATCAACTTATGGATAATATAATGAAATAAGTCGGAGTTTGATTTTCAAAGCTTCTTGAAACGTCTTCCAAAACTAGAAATGAAACGAAATCCCTGTTTGATACTATGCTAAAGGGTACACCATGTATTATGACCATTTCATTTACAACTATGGGTTAGATTTTGTATAGAAATTCTCAATTTTATCGGAAGATTGTTCACAATCTTTGTTAATCTAGCGATTATTGCTCGCATTGAGTCATGTTTCTTTGCTGCACGCAACAAGTAGATGATAAAACCTATGAAAATATTATTCTACTTTTACCTTGGTGATGTCCAAGTATGTTAATATACCCCAAAGTCACTGATTGTTCAACTTTTAATTTTTCATAAGATAAACAAGTAACTACAAACTTGACTATATCTCCCTTTATACCATGCCACCAATAAGACTTCATGAAATCTTGATACCCCTGGATCATACTTAGATGTAAACAGATCTTTGATGAAGACCCATCCAGCCACAACATCCACATAATAAGGAGGATGAAAAGCTACTATTCAGGATTTTTTAACACATATGGGCCTAATTGGGCTTTTGTCTATCTTTTGTAGGCCTAATAAAAAGGAAAACTCTAGGACGAGGAAATGTACAAAGTATTTCAGAGAAGACCCTTAAACCATGAAAGAGTACGAGAGCTTTGGTCAAAGGACTACAAGAAGTCTAAAACTCAGCTACCTTCAGTAATAATAAGTTAATATCTTTTTCGACCAAACTTTAGTTTAAATAATTGTATAAAGTAGTTTAGAATTTTATTTGGGCCATGTATTGGGCCTTGGTTTAATTTTGGGCCTTGTATTTAAGTTAATAAAAGAATGTGTGCTTATAGTAATAGAGTGAGTGCGTATTATAAAGTGACTCACCACTTGACATAGGAAACATGAACATCCACATGAATCTTTCTCAATGGAGAGGATCCCCACCAATTAAGAGGTGACATTTGTCAACCTCTCATTTGAGAGGAATTTTTCAAATGAGAGGATAACATTTGTCAACCTTCAATTTGAAAAGATCATGAGCACAAAACATGTGACGTCATTTGTCACCTTGAGATGTGAGTTGATTTTAGATTGGCACATTTTAGGGGTTACTCTTTTGATTATAATTTTGAGATTAACAATTTAAGGTGAGAACCCAAAGAAGATTCCCACTCGACACAAATTTAACCAACTTGTTAAGTGTGAAGGTTCACTTCTAGAGGGCAAAGAGAAAAACACAATATGGTGATTATGATGATGAATGTAAATTGCGAAAATGGAAAGAACATAAGATGAAGAAAGACAAGTGATAACCAAAATTAAAAGACAAACATGATAAAATAAAGAGGAATGGAATGGATGGTGCAAAAGGAAGATAAAAAAGGAAGGGATGAAGAAAGTTTATGGAAGAAGAAGGGATGTCACGCCACTTAGAGAATGAGATACTCCAAGATGAGTGGTGAAAGAGCTGCCACTTGAAGTGCCCACACACTCAAGATAAAACCCACTATGAGAACTCTCAAGTCTCACAAAAACACTCATGAAGAGTTTCTTTACAATATTCATATTCAATGTGAAAATACATGAGGCAATGCACCCTATTTATAGGGAAGGGGTGTCTTGGTGGGCAAGAGAGAGAGGACAGAGGAGAAGGGAGAGGGAGGGGTGGCTAGGGCTTGACTAAGGTCAATGCCGCCCCTACTAACCTAGTTTCTAGAAGGTAGGTCAACCTTCCTAAACCTAGGTGCATTGTCTTGCAAAAATGAGCTTGGCACAAGTCGAATTTTCTAAGTACACTCCCATTTATGCTATGCGAACATAATCTACTAAAATTACAAATAAAGAAACTAGTTGGTGCTCAGCTTCCATCACATGGGCTCTGCTCCTGGTGATCCTCTCGGAATGATAGGCTCTGAGGCACTGGCTAGTGGATGGTCCTGACCTAGTCCTGGATCCTATGTCTTCCTCCAGGTCATCCTTTTGGAAGGTTGGACTTGGTCAGGAAATACTCTATCTCTCAGGTCTGCATTATTCTCTCCGGGTGGGAGGGCATTTGTCCACGAATTTGCAACACCTGCAGAGAAAGGAGTTATATCACTAACATTAAAAGAATTACTCCCTAGATACGTGTTAGGTAAATCTAACTCATAAGCATTATCATTGATTCTTTTAATGATCTGGAAGGGATGATGACTTATTACGGCAAGTGCATCGCATTGTCAAAAGTAATAATTATCCCTAAGAATGAATATCGATCCCACAAGGAACAATGAGTTATCGAGTACAATAATCACTAAATATAAAACAAAACAATTAAAAAGAGTGTTGAAGTGATTGTGTTGGTAATGATCACTAAGAAACGGACAAAGAATTAGTTGCTTCAAGTTGGAAAAATAGTGATGTGATTCCACTAGCACAATTAGAATGATTCTTGACATTCTTAGGAATCATTTTGAGTTGGTTAAGAGCTAGGCACTTTATCATAGAAATGGATCAAGGTTCTATGAACAAGAACTCACCAAAACTAGTGCCAAAACACAAACTCATATAGAAGTTCCAATTATTGTCAAATTGA
>Ga0123342_1008753_pt1 | contig 12532 bp, 5 predicted proteins | sample Turbeawhitnodule_FD_89960 | JGI IMG/M metagenome (GOLD analysis project Ga0123342, IMG submission 89960) | Root nodule microbial communities of legume samples collected from Mexico - Turtle bean Mexico white nodule | ecosystem: Host-associated > Plants > Roots > Nodule | place: Mexico: Nepantla...
AAGACACCAGACCCTCCAAGAAAAGTCACAAACGGAGAACAAGTGACTCGACGACTCTTCAACCTTCCCACACAAGCAGCATACAGGGTTTTCAACCACCACCCCGCGCCTTACCAAATTAACTCTAGTCGCAATCCTATTTTCCAACACCCTCCAGACCAAGAAAATAATAGAAGGCAAGGTTTTACACCTCCACAACCTACAGTAAATCGGAGAGAATTCTCTATCACTAACCCTCCTTACCTTAATATAAGCTGAGTTAACAGTAAAACTTTGAGACCTCTCAACCTTCCAAACCCAACTATCCACCCCTCCCGCATCCATCTTTACCCCTTGCATTATTTTCATATACTAATAATATAACTGCCATAATTTCATACATATAAAATATTGCTTCAAGCAAATATATATGGTAAAGTAAAAAGGGGTGAAAACATTAGGTCTTTCTTATGCTAAAAAAGTTGCAGTAGTTATTACAATTAATGGTTATTGATTGAAATATTCTAACCTACCGACAACAAGGAAAAAAATTGCAGTGTGATTTTAAAGAAAAATATTATCTAAGACAGTGAAGAAGCCTTAATATAGTACAACTCTTTTCAATGTTCTTAAAGGTTTTTGGTTGTTTGGTTTTTATTGATATTTTCTAAAATTCGTGTGTATAAATAAGCACTATGTATATATATTTATTTTATTTTTCTATTTTTATGTATTTTATATATTTGTCAATTGATAATATAAATATAACAGATTGGTTGTTGACAAGATATAAATAGTTTTTTTATGATTATGTAGCAAATTACTAATTTTTTATCCAATTTAAATTTGATTCATTAATTCAAATTTTATATTAACGAAATGGAATTTGAAAAAATTTAAAAGGTGAGTAAAGAAGTTCAACTATAATAAATATAAAATATTTTCAGGATAGATAGAAATGAAGCTAAAGAAACTAAAAAAGTTATTTGTGAAAGTTTGTGTATTTATATATTTTTTTTGTATTTCTTATTCGATAGTTTCTGACATGTTCATATATAATACATATATGAAGTTTTGTATGTAAATTATTATTATTGTTATTTTTTTTTTAGCTTCCTTACTTTATATAAAGACATGGAGACTTACAGAACAAGAAACACAATAAAGACTCAGACGACAAATAATAAAATCAATTTGTGTCACCTCTTAATTTTTTAATTTAATTTATCATCATTATAATTTATATTAAATAATATGTTTTATTTCTTCTAGTTGACAATAACTTTAATTTTTTAATTTTCTTAAATTATATTTAATGATATAAATTTTTATTTACCTATGAAATTAGAATTGAGTACAAAATAGATAATCATCTCCTAGTAAACAATATATGAAGCCAAAAAAATCAACAACCTTTCCAGTCTATTTACATTATAATTGAAAAAAAAAATTATACAAAGCATGTCAAATAAAAAAAAGAAATTGAAAGTACAAACACTATTTTAAAAAATTTTAAATTACTTTTGATCAAAGGGATAACATTAGAATGAGTCTTGTGACATGATTTTATTTTTAAAAGATTAGGAAGAAAGAGATATAAATTATTTTTAATTTTTAATTTTGAATGATGTGGAACTATCTTGTAGCACAAACACTGAAACGACACGGATACGGATACGAAGATACGTAAAATTTATAAAATGTAGGACACGGAGACACGAATCTATATATTATATAATTATGAATTATATAAATTGACAATAAAGATTTATGTGTATAAATATATTACAGATTATTTTTTGGAGCGGAAATATGTTTTTCATGACTGGTTCATAATGATTTGTTTCTTAGTTTTATAATCACAATAACAATTTATACAATAAAATTTGAATTTTGAGAAAATTAATGTATTTTTTTTTTTAAATTATGTTAGAACCGTACTAAAAATTGTCAGAAATCTAACAAATAATTTTTGAATTTGACACTTCACGGATACGAGTATCGGTATTCAACACAAATATCGAACATACATTTAAAAGAAGTATATGAGTTTTATAACTAATTAAAAGAAGAATAAAAAAAAATGGAAAGGAGTTAAACATTGAATTTAGTGTAACCTACAATCATTTCAACATTGAAACCTCTCCTCAAATAAACTTTTCGTCCTCTACTTCTACTTCCAAATGCAGTTTCCCTCCAAACTCAAACACCCAACAATTTTTGGAAACAAATAAGTTACAAAGGAATTGGCACACGTTACCTTCTTTTATTCCGAAACTAATTAATAAAAAAAAACAGTTAATTCTCCACTGCAAAAAAGCTATTGTACCACGAGGTCAGAGACATTTAGGTACCACACGTTTGTCTCCTCAATGAAAAATCAAAACATGGCATGTGCTTCACCTCTTCAAAAGAAAACGGTTCCAATCCAATTAACCATGCTCGCTTCAATTCGCCAAAAAAAAATTAGAACAGAAAAATGCGTGGAGAAATGAAAAAAAAAGGAGAGAGACGTGACAAGTGAAAATAAAATATAAAAAGAAAGACTGTGGAAACATTTTGAGAAAAATAAATTACAAAATGAATTATATTAGTTACATTAATTAATTATGTTGTTTTATTGATAATATGAGTAGGAGATAAATATATATTTTATTATTATAACGTGAAATTGATTTTTTTATTTAATTTTAAATATTTTGTAGTATATTTAATAATAAAACTATTAAAATGAGTTAATTTTTAAAATTTATTTGTCATAAAAAAATTAACATTAACTCATTTCAATAATATTTTTAAATTAACAATTATTTATTTTAATAATTTTCCTATTCTAAATATATAGAATATTTAAAATTTGGATTAGGATTAGATAGCGGGAAAATACAATTATATAAAATATATTTAATTTTATAAATAATAATATTGTAAATATTTCATTAATATCTAAGCCAAATTCAAATTTATAATTTAATTGTGCCTTTAATTATGAATTTTATAATAATAAATAATTTTAAAAAAATAAATAAAACAAATATTTATTTATTTTATTCCATTAGTTTCCATGATACTAAGAAAAAGAAAAGATGAAGGATCCACAGAAATAGTAGGAAGTCTTATCTCTATCTATTTAGGTAGGTTAGTGATGATGAAAGATAAAAGTGTGGACAATTGACCAGTGATTCATGGGTCTAGGGTTTAGTTCCATGAACATAGAGTGAAAGGGGGGGGATAAGGGCTAGGAAATAGAGAGGAGTGTACGTATGTTGGTTCCATCATTGTTTGAATGGTATTGAAAGGGTGTGTCTAATCAATGCAATTAATAACCGAAAGGGTGAGGTAAGTGAAAAAGAGACAAAGTTATGTACCCCACACACACAGGGTTTGAGGGTTTGAGTTTGAGGTGAAATAGAAAGGAGCATATTATTATTGAGTGGATGTTGAAGAATATACTGTGGATGCCAATCCAATCAAGACACACAAGGACCCTGCTATGCAGACACTTGTGATTTGTGTCTTCTAGTGTCAACTTTTAGTGCAGACAGACACACCCATCTTTTCTATCCTCTGCTTTGTGGGGACAAACCCTTTTTATCTCTCCCTAACCCTAACCCTAACCCTATTCTCTTTCTCTTTCTCTTTCTCTTAACTTCTTTTATTATTTACATACATGTTTAATGAAAAAAATCTAGTACCATTCTTTTTATTCCATTATTTATCTATCCCTACTAATAAATGGTTCATTTTTTATAATATTATATAGAATTGGTCCTTCGAAACTCTTGTGAACATATTTAACATTATTCAAGAAAATATTTCCGTTATTTAACATAACAACATATGAATTTAGTGATGATATTCAAGAATAAGATATCTCATCAATTCTAATTGACAATTTGTCTCATTATTATATAAGGTTATTAAGTCTGTGGTGTAGATACGATTGAAGTAGATACTTTGATGGAAGTTAAGGTTTAATCTTGAATTTATATAAAATCACGTTCTGATTCGTTTTTATTTTTCAATTGGTGTTTAGAATCTTTAGAATGTATGAGTTTGGTCGTTTGATTTGATGTTAAATGATGTTAAATATTTCTTGTATGGTTAGTGATAAGGAGTGTTAGGTAGGTGTTTTGAGTCAATCTCTGAGTATCATTTTATGTGTAAAGGTTAAACTATCCCTAAAATAATTCGTATTTTATATTTAATTATTTATTGCCGATAAAAAAAGTTTAGTAATTTAATGAATTTGAGCATGATAGTCTTTGCTACTGATAAAAAGAATGTACAATTTTATTCCCACCATGGTCAGTGCACCTTCTAAATCCTTAATCCTTCTAAGTACATCTTAATTTCAAATTGATGTAACTTATAATAATTTCTAAATATCAACGTAAGTTTGTATATTCACTAATGTAAAATTAGTTTTTAACATCATTTTGAAACCTAGTAGAAGTGGACGATATATGTAAAAAGTGACGTAAAAAAATTATTTTTCATTAATCTTTTCCTTAAATAATGTAAAGGAGAGTTTTTCTTTACATCATTTACTGCATAAACACATGTAAACAAATTTCCATTTTATGTTGTTGTTTAAGATGAAAAATTGATATAGATCGACGCATTTTATGTTAATTATTGATATAATCAACATTAAAAAAATATATTTTTTGAACTAAATTATTTTTTATTATCCAATGAAAGCCTATAAAATATAAAATAATAATCAGCCCAAAAATATCACAGTATTTGAAAAGTTTGAGCACAGAAAAATAATTAAAATAATTAAATAATCTATTTTAACATATATGTTATAGAAGATAATTTGATGATTCTTGTTGTATCTAAAACATATTATGTTAAAATAATTAAAAATTATGAATTGTTTATAAGTAATCAATCAAATTAATATATTATTAACTTATATTATACAAATAATAAAACAACTGGATATGAAGAAGAAGGCGTAATGCAAGGAAGGGGTAGGAGCTGCGACCATGTGGTGCAGAAGAGGTGGAGGGCTATGTCTAGCGGCGCAGGATAGCGCAGCGACGGCAAGACAAGGCTCACGGTGGACACGCAATGCGACGATGGACGGTGGGCGTACTGTGAGACGATGCATGAGACACGATGACGACATGATGATTTGGATGGGTGGAGTCAGATAAAGGAGAAAACGGGAAACAAGGGTAAAAATTGGGAATGTAAAACAATGCATTTTATGGTGTTAAGTGACGTAAAAAATGCATTTTATGTCGATTTCGAATTCCGACGACATAGAACAGTTTGACAAAGTTACAATATTATCATCACATATTTTTTTTTTTTAGTTTTTCAACCAATATATAGAAGCTATAATGTAAAGTACTTATTTTGCACTAGTTATACCTTTACTTAGTCTAGATATATGACAATATCATTAAAACCTTTTATTGCTCGTGAGCATCACCAAATAAGCAATTTTAAAAAATAGATCGATTAATAAATAAAAAAATCCAATTGATTCATTTGTTAATAAGATCAAATTGAAAATGAAATAAATAAATAAAATAAGTAAATTTATTAAGCATTGATAGTTCATTTAAAAATATAAATTAGATAAAAACAATTTTATGTCAATTAATAATTACAGTTTTCAATTTTATATATATATATATATATATATATATATATATATATATATATTACTAATTGGATTAACATGTAGATGTGACGCACATGTTTTGATAGTTTATTCTTATAAAAATAAATTTTACATTATGTTTGGATCCAACAATATATTATTTCTGTAAAAGAGTGGTGAAACATGAAATACTCTTTTAAGTTTGGATTTGTGATTTTGGTAGAAAAGGTGGAGAAAGAAAGAGAAGGAGGAGGTGGAGTGCCCCTTTTGAGACGTGAAGAAAAGAATAAAATGGGGGTGGGTAATTAGGTATGTTACCATTTACCCCTCTTTGTAAGTTTAAATTGACATTTATATTGTAAGTGCATGGAAGAATTTTTTGAGAATTCCATTTTTATGGCATATACTAATGAAGGGTTTGGCATCAATTATCAATTATGTCTTAGTTGATAATTGATTATGACAATGAAAAGTAGAGTCAATTATAAGTTGTAGAGAAACTTTGTACTAAAAATATATTAAAGCATGATTATTCCCTGTTGTGATTATGCATTTATATTAACCATAATTTGTTGTCAAACTGTATAAAGATAGTAGAATTTAAGCATAGACATTGGATCCAAAAAGTTATGCATAAGCAACAATGAAGGTTGTGAGGCATTGTATATGCAAGAGGCATATTCATAAGGGAATAATTGTTTATGTCTCATCACAAAATCGATTATATGTCAAATTATATAATTGATTATGTGATGAGGATTATGCACTTATGTATAATCATTTATACCTACCTTCAAAAAAGTTATGTATTTTGTTTGATTTTGGTTAAGTCCAAAAAAATATAATGTGTGATTGTATTTGATAGTATATGTATAGTTCCATTTGTAAGCATGCCTGTATATGAAATAAATACAAAATTTTAGTATAATTAATACTAATTTTACTCAGTTTTTTTTTTTATGCATGAAAAATTAAGTTCTGACATTTCTTTAAAAATAAAATTATAACTTTTTTCTCCAATTCATTATAAATATACATATTTAATTAAATTATTTAAAAATTCATCTAAACAAAATAAATCTAATGGGTATTTTAGTAAAAAATCATTAAATTAAACATTTAATTTTTATTTTTTTCAATTAAAATAATCACATTATCTACAAATTTTTTGTTGAATGGAGTATAAGTTTAAGAGAAAGATGATTTGTACTTAGGTAGATTTTCATTAATCCTGACAGAAAATTAATTGATTATTTTTTGAAATAATAGATTGAAATTTTCTAAAAGAATATTAATTCAGAAAAAAGTGATTATTATTAAAACAATTGATTAAAAATTCTGAGCATACAAAACACAGATTTTTCAACCAATTTTACTTAGGAAATATTTCAACATGTTTTAGGAAATAAATTTCAAAAGATTATCCTTAAAAACAACAAATTATTGTTTTTCAATTTTAGTAACAAAGAAGGAGAAAATATTAACGGTTTAAACTTTAAAACAACATATTGATTTTCAAGTTTTGGTGAAAGACGAAAAATATTTCAGCTTTCAAGAATCAAGAAAGAATCAAATATATCAAGCATAGATTTCAAGAAGCTATTTGATTTCAAACAATGCAAGCGTATACACATATAATCAATACACAAAGATTCACATACAATTGCTTAGAATATTAATTTTGTTTAATCTAAAAAATCACACAACACTCCAGATAAAAACAATATTAAATTTTAAAAACAACTCATTGATTTTTATACTAGTAAGAACAATTATGTAGAAAATTAAATTGTAGTGATAAGGAAATCTTAAAGCACACCAAGATTTATACTGGTTTACTGAAAAATGAGTTACATCCAGTCCCACCTCACACCAAGATGGAATTCACTAAATTAATAAGTGCCAAATTTCAGTAATATTAAAATATAGGTACTTATGGATATTAATTGATAAAATAAGTATAATATAACCCCTAATTTATGAATATATACCTTTTTACATATTATGTGAATTTAATTTGAATAGGAACGATTTATTTCCAAATTTGTGTTAATTTCATAATTTTAGAAAAGAATGGAGATGATTGGGAAAAAGGAGAATATACAAAGCTAAAAAGGGAGAGTTGGAATGCACCAACACTCACTATAGCTCGCCCAAATATTCCTAAGCCAGATGCCCCCAAAGGATCTCGCCCAAGTGAGGTTGCTCTAGAAGCATTGAGCCTTTTTTCGTGAAACTCGACCAAGTGAGAAGTCACTTAGCCCAAGATAATTAGGTTAAATAGGAGGCTCGAGGCACAACACTAGAGGTGCAAGATTGATAGGAAAACACCATTGAGTGAATTGTAATCCAATTAAGAGAATAGGAGGTGTTAGAAACCCTAGAGGAGGCAGTCGTTAAGGAGAAACATCCTGGATCTTCTTTTCTTGTTCTCCCTACTTGTAACAGCCATCATGTGTGGCTAATCTACCCTTTGGGATTGAGATTAATTTTTTCAAACTCTTATGTCAAGAGGTGGTATTTAAACATAATATTATGTTCTTGATTGATGATTGATATTATTGTTTTGTTTGTAATGCTTGATTTACCATGATCTCGAAATTTAGATTAGACTGGAAAGTACTTCTAAGTTTTTGACCCAAACAATAATGCTTAACATATTTGAATGCTGGGAATAAATTTGAAATGTTAATTACTATCAACGTCTGATCTTAATGATAAGAAGTTCTTTATAAATGTGCGAGGAATCGATATTTAGGAAACATCTTAATAATTTTATATTTGAGGAATATAAATGATTTTTATACGGGCATCAATGTCAATCAAAGGACACAATATTGTCATGCTAATTAAAATATAAAAAAAGTGATAAAGATGAACCTCAATCCTTATTTTTCCAATTGAAAGAACAAACTCTTGACTTGTTTTCTTATTAATTATTACCATCATAACACATCCTAACAAACTTTATTATTTTATTTTTTATTTAGTGAATCTTTTACTTGATTATTCAAGTGTTCCTTGTAGGTTCAATATTCGTCCTTAGAAACAAATTATTACTTCTGACAACGCGGTGTACTTGTCATAGAAAAGTCATCCTAAATCAACAATTTCTTTTTAAAAAAGAAGATAAAAAATAGTTCTTGAACCCTACAAGAACCAAACCACACACTACAACACCCTATTACAATTGTGATATCCACCAAGAACTCTATTTTGACACTTACAAACACATAATTAAACCACAGTCATGAAAATGAACAAATTCACCTTTTCTATGAACCAAGAAACTCATAAAGGTTCTCCAAATTCACAACACACTTTGAAAACCATTGACCTCAAGTGAATGATGAAAATTTAGCACCAAGAACACTCAAAGATTAACAATTTTCTCTAAAAGTAGCTCACTTTTGATTCTCTCAAATTGAAAAAGTGTATTGTATGTAAGTAATTCTCATAACCTTTTTAAGAAAACAAACTCACCCTTTTATAGGAGTTAAAACAGAAAGTTTTAAAACAAAATAGGGTACTATCAAGAAAATCAACCCTTTAAAAATCAAAACAATCAGTTGATTTTACCTAAAACACTTAAGTTTGTTTCAAAACAGTTTTTTCTTAAAAGAAAGTATTTAAACTGAAAATACTTGATATCTTACATATTAAAATATGTTTTTTCAGAGGTAAAACACATTACAGAAGAATTCAAAACATTTTAGGATTTTCAATCAATTAATTCACAAAATAACTGATTGAAAAAAAACTGCATTTTTCTAGCAAAGAAAAATTGTAACCAATTGAAAATAGTTTTAATCAATTTAAAAATTGTAGCTTTCCAAAAAAACAAAATTTTAACCAATTGAAAACAGTTTTAATCAATTGAAAAACCCTAAACTTTATAGAAAACATTTTTAAACAGTTGAAAATATTTTTAAAGAATTTAAAAACCAGTTTAAACCAACTGTATATGATTTTGTTCTTGGACCCTTCATCATAACTAAAGAAAAAAAGATAAATCAAGACAACCAAAGCAAGGCCTAAACTACCTAACACATAAGTCTTCTCTCAAGGCTTCCATTCATGACTTCATCAAACACTTTGAGTTGGGATCCTTATATGTCAAACACTTTCTACTCAATTTTTCTACATCTAAACAACCTAACTTTCCACACTCTTTCCCTTTCTTTCTTTCTTTTCCTTTCCACTCTCTCCCCATCTAAACAAAGCATTAAACATATATTTTATGCATCTCATAATTAGGTAGCGTTATACTAATTAAATAGCAGCTGAAAATTATATAAATTAATTACAAGCTAAATTTAATATAAGATAAATAAGTTTGTTTATAATTCTATATGCTTTTTTTAGTAGTTCTCAAATTAATTAAGTTATTAATTATATTGACTGTTTTTTTTGTTTATTTTTAGATAATATTTTACTTAAAACCTTCAATAATTACAAATGTTACTAAATTAATATTAATTTTCATCCATTACCCAAGATTGAATATTTTTAATTATGCCTTAAAAATGTGATTATTTTAAGTCTAATTCAATATCACAAAACTATTTTGTAAAGTAAGATTTACACCTACTTTAATATTATAATTTAATCATATTTTTAATTGAAGTAAAAATTTTAACACATCCTTTCAAATTAAGGTTAAGATGAAACACCAACAATGTGAAACTAGATATTTTTAAGGAGATATGAGAGTTATATGATTAAAGATCTATTGATGAGAGAGAATAAGGCTATGATAAACTAATCTTGTTGTTGATATTGAAGAAAATCATTTGAAATTTGAGAAGTAGAGGATTCAATTTGAACAAACTGAGATGGTACTTGGTTTCCTTCAAGAAACGGCAAGTGTTTAAACCACGGATAGTGACAAGAATTTGATGTCACCAGAAAATGAAATTATCTTCATTAAATTTGAGACTCAGTGTGGTTGTAAATTGCTGAATAATGAAGGCTCTTCATTTTTAAAGATAACTCCATAATGAAGGATCTTCCTATAGGATTGGATTGTTAGTTAGAGGAAAGATTTACTCATTTAATTAATTATGTAAATCTAGCTTTGTGACTCTTATAAATGCGTTTACTCTAAGAGAATAATAGAGTGAAGTAAGATGGAAATGACTGCATCGGTATAAGTTTGAACTTTCACTTATTTATTTTATTTAGGTGAAATAAATGTAGGTTTTTGATTATTTTTTGAGATCCAAGACTTTGATTCAGGTAGGGTACAATACAACATGGAGTAAGAAGTTCTTTCTGCTTTGAATTGGAACGTCGTCTTCTCTCATTAATTTTATGCAAAAGAACAAACCAAATCTTAAAAACTTGTCAACGTTCAAATTTAATTGAGAGAAAAAAAGATAAGGGACGCATAAATATTGTGGTCATAACAGTGTTCTCTTATCAAATTTCCTTTCAATTGGAACCTTGGCCTTTAACAATATGTCCAAAAAACATTGAAGAGGAAGGCTCTAGCAAGTTTTGAGGGTACTTATTAACTTGTTTTGTTTGCACGAACAATTACAATAATCATAAATAATCTTCATGTCACTTTCGTTTATACTGCAATACTCGTTTAGAAGCATGGCCAACTTGCAAGAAATCCCCAAACAGCACTTAAGCAACATTTATGATCCTCGATCAATCCATGTCTGATTTAGGATGAGGATAAGTGTTTTGGTCAATAGTGTCCCTACATTGATCTTAACCTCAAAATCATTTTTTAATCACGAAAATATATGTACTATTGATATGATCCTAAACTCAAAATCATTGTTTACCAGCTGGTATTCAAGATCTTATTAGACAAAAATGTAGATCATATAGTGCAAATCAAACGTGTATAAAATATTCATAATATACCTACCTTATAAAAAAAATTCGCATTTACATCTAAAAGAAATTAGAACAATGAGAATGTTGGTTCAAATCTCTTCAATCGAATAAACTTTTTAAAGTGTATATTAATGGTTTCATGTGTAGACCCAATGGTTTGTTTTACCTAACTCTCGACAATTACTTCAACGAGAAATTAATACCTTGCCTAACACTTATATGGTCATGTGTGGATATAGTTTACATAAAATAGTTGCCCAAAACTCATCACACAATCTGGTTTTGATTCCCTTAACCATACTTTATGTATAAATTAAAAAAGTTTGACGCATTGTCAAAACTTTAGAACATGTACTTTGGAGAAGATTGAGGGAAAGAAGCATTATTAAATATTAATAATTGTGAAATTAAGATGATAGGAACATGCTATTGTTGGACCCCGCCAAAGATAATTTTATTGTCCCACGATTGATGTTTTTTCTTCTATATCAAACGTTCTGAAGCCCGACAATCTAATGCATTATCTTCACGCACGTGAAACTTGATTTTCAATTTGATTTCATTATTCTAGGGTATGAGGAAACAAATGCAAACAAAAATGTACATCACAACAAGACATGCAAAACTAAATAATGTGTGTGAGAATGTGATAAAATATCATATTATCCTATTCCCGCATGAAAAGCTTTTAGGCCCACTTCAATATTTCATAATTTAACCGTAGGAATAATTTAAGAAAGTTTTCATTAGTCTGTTTTGTTTTATGAAAGTTAAATTATTAGGATATAGAGTATGGACCTGTATTAACAATATGATGTATTATAGTAATAATATATAATTATCGATGATAAATATGATAAATTCATATCAATTTGAATGGTTTTTTTAACATGAACACGATGTTTTTTTTTTTTTTTTTTTTTTTGTTTTTTTAAATTTTTTTTTTTTTTTTTTTTTTTTTTTTTTTTTGTTTTAATATTTTTAATATTTTTATTTTTTTTTATTTTTTTTTTTATTTTCTATAAAAAAAAAATATTAAATCTTTTAGTGTTTTAATTTTTTTTTCTTCTCTTTATA
>Ga0123342_1008754_pt1 | contig 12530 bp, 6 predicted proteins | sample Turbeawhitnodule_FD_89960 | JGI IMG/M metagenome (GOLD analysis project Ga0123342, IMG submission 89960) | Root nodule microbial communities of legume samples collected from Mexico - Turtle bean Mexico white nodule | ecosystem: Host-associated > Plants > Roots > Nodule | place: Mexico: Nepantla...
TATATATATATATATATATATTTTTTTTATATATATATATATATATATATATATATATATATATATATATATATATATATATATATATATATATATACATAATTATATACTTCTATAAAATACCTGTCAGTATAGCTTTATTTATTTTTCTTTTACAAGTGAAATTAAGCCTTTGATTTTGTGGTTTGGCGAATGATGGGGTGGGTTAGAACTTGCAAAACCCCAAATTGAAGAATATAAAACAATGTTTTACCTAATATGACAATTTTTTTGGTTAATTTGTTCTTCCTCACAAGGAAAATTCCTAATCTCTTGTCTCTATTCAAAATCAATGAAATTAAGGATATGAGGAAAAAAAAGGGTCTAGGGTATTTTTTTCCTTACCAGCAATAATTGATGAAGCAACAAAAGGAAAGAAAAAAATACTGTAGTTTGTGGAAAGCAAGATTTGTGACAATAGGTAGATATATATTGCTACGTTCCTTCATGATTATATTCCATTGCTTTTCAGCTGACGACAAAGAACATGAAGAGTCATATATAAACCCCATTATTATCCTCACTTCTTTTTGCTGTTACTTTAGTTGTATTTTTCTATTACTTATGTTGTTTCTTTCAATTACTTGATACAGAACAAAACGAATTGATCAATAATATCTTATTTGTATTCATATTAGTTAGGTTATATATACTACTTGTTCATATCAAAAGAATGAACAGAAATTTCTTTAGTATTAAAAAATGTATTCTGTGCACGCGTATAGCTTGTAAAAATAACAATAATTTATCTGGGTTAGGTACATGTGCATATGCAAAACGAAAAGGAAAAAAAAAAACTATATATATAAAAAATAAATAAAAGTTTTGAAGACGTGAAACTCTTTTTCTCTTCTTCTGTCTTTAGCAAGATCTGTGAAAACAAGTTTTGTTGCATTGTACATAGCTAGCTTGCTTTTTTAGATGCCAAAAGTGAATATCTGTGTAAGCTTTAAAGAAAAGGAAGCACTTTTTTTTTTCCTTTATTAGGCTTGAAAATTAGTTCTACACTACACCTATCTTCAGTTTCAATGTACTATACACTAGGCTTTAGCATATTATATTCACATTTATAACCATGCGTTTCTAATGTGATTAAATAAAATTGAGTACAAAGTAGGAGAAGAGAAGAAGGGGAATAAGTTGATATTGATTTTGATTGACTCTAGAATGACTTTTGAAAGTGTTTTTAAAAGTATTCTATATACAATAGAGTTCTGAAAGCACTTCTAAGACACACCAGCAGTCCAAACATATCTTTGTAATAGATAATGAAATGATCATTTTTTTTAGTTAATATGTGACATTTAATATAAAACATTCATGTATTTTTATCAGTAATAACTGATTTATTAAGTAATTTAATTGATTACTTTTAGTAAATTGTTTTTATTTATAATCTTTAAATTGAACACTTCAGTTCAAGAATCTCAACCTAATTCTACACATATTATGTATATTTAACTTACGTATCAAAATGAAAACCTTTATATAAATTGCGGCTATACCAATTATCTTTTTCTTTTGGTTACCTCTAATTGAACGATGTGGTATATGGTCAGAGTATTTCTAATATTTTTATTTTTTTTATTGTCGATATACCTATCATTTGCTTCTACTAAAACATAAAAGAAAATGATTTAATGTTAAATATTTTGTTAATTCTAAGAGGAATTTTGGGTTTTAGATGTACAGGAACCTGAAGGGACATATGATTCTCTCATCAATGCATGAGAAGATGGAAGGGAATGAAGAAGTTAAAGATCTCCCAATGTACTCCAATTGTTCATCCCAAAGGTAATAAGTCATACAAATCATTTCAAACCTATTATAAAAAATTCTTACCAACTTTAGAATATGGATTTTTCTTTTATAACGTTATATAGTATTTTGGTGAATTAATGTAGTGGTTAAATATTCTACTCTTTACACTCTGGGAATAAATCATGTACCAAAAATTCATATTCCCTTTCTATTGTGTATGAATGAAAACTTTTGATTTAGTAATATTCACAATACTGCAAAACAGTGAGACCATTAGTTCAATGAACTTGAAAAAAGCTACGGAAGGAAAAAAGCTCATATATAGATCCATTTCTTTCTTTCTTAATTTAAACTAATACATGTAGTTTATTTTGAACTCGAATATTATTATTTGGATTCAAGTTTTTATTTTTATTTGAGACTCCTAAGGTCTTAACTATATATATTGGTTGAATACTGTTTTAATTGCTGAAAAATACTGATTACATAATTTTAACATCAATTTTTTTAATATATTTTAGTATATTGGTGTTGTATCACTCCTTGTAATCGTGAATTCTTTCACATATTTTTTTTTTCTATTTTTCAGATCACAAGAAAAATTTAGAACATCAAAATATGATATGGGGATTGTGACTCAAGAAACTCGCACGTTAGAAAATAAAGGGCTTTCACAAAGCAGTGAAACAGATTACGATCTAAACCAGGTACTATTTATATCTATTATTTAGTTTCATATACTACTTTCCTTACTTTTAGAATTCAAACATTTTAAGCTTTAAAGATTTGAACCATTATTTAGAAATTTTGACCTTGTTGTGAAACAATTTTCTATTTATTTTATATAAGAAAAACATTCCATGAATAGTTTTGCAAACATATGTCCCAATAATTTAGGATCCTCAATAACACCATTATATTATATTATCAGTTCTTAATCTATGAATCCCACTATAATTATTTCTTTTTTTACCATGTTTTTCTCCCCATCTTTAAACCAAAGCATCATGGTCTTCTCTTTCCAAAACAAGTATTGACAACAAAGAGCATGATCAAACTCCTCTTTAGTAGTCTTTCTTGACAAATAGGTATTTCAAGACTGTTGGACTAGCAATCTCCAAACTTTGTTGGATAGCAAGTAGGGAAGTCTGCTTAAGAATGACTTCATTTTGAACATTACCAAAAGAGTTTTTATTCCATCTTCTGAGCTCAATTTTCAACCTTTTCAATTTATGTTGCAAAATATACCTAAGACAACCAACAACAATATGTTTCCAAGAATCATAAATAAGCTTCATACACGATGTATCCTGAAGCCACATATTAAATAATCCAAAAGCGTCAGCCTTATGTAAACAATTACTAGAAGAAAGACTAACAAGAATAGGGGAGTGATCAGAGCAATTTTTAACAAGAACTTGATAAGTACAAGAGGACCATTAATTATTCAAGACACTCTTCATTATAAAGCTCTATCAAGCTTTCTATCAATTCTCTGTAACTCTCTCCTCCCATTACTCCAAGTATAACAAGGACTAGAGAAAGACATATTAGTGAGATCATTATTATTAATCCAATCAAGAAATGAATCAACCCCACCTTTGCATTCATCAATCGAGAGAACAACATTAAAATCATCCAAAATGAACCAAGGATCAGTGAAGGAACTAAGATCCCTCCACAAATGTCTTCTAATTGAGTATGTGTTAGCTACATATACCCCTGCAAAGCTAAAACATTTATTGAACAAAAGGCAAGTGGTGAAAATAAATTAAGAGTTAACCAAGGAATATTGGACAAGATTTGGGACAACCAAACACCAAAACTTAGCAGCTTTACTAATGATAGGAGAATTAGCAATCAAATGCATATAAGCAGTTTTGAAAAGAGCATCCAAAGCATCAGTGTAAGGCATCATGGGTTCAACGATGAAAATAAGAAAAGGTATATGTTGTTTAAGTAAAGTAAACAACATCTCCACAGATTTTTGGTTTGCCAGGCCTGTAGCATTCCAAAAAAAAAAGAAACTTTCATTGCAACTTTTTGGATTAAATTATCTTAGTCATTTTCTTGGATTTACTAGCCCCTATAGACGGTCTCCCTGACTTTCTAGTGGTGTGTACAATATCATCCCCATTGTCACTAGCATTCTCCTCGCCCTCACTATTATTAGCCCAAAATTTAGATGCCACCTAATTTGTTGTAGTTATCTACTTGTTATGATGTAAATCAACAATTTGAATCGGGATAGCTGGCATACCAGTATTAAGACCGCCTGTAACATCTCTTTTTCTAAACCTGCAAGGGATGAAAAAGGATTTTGCAGAGCCAACATACTATCACTATCAATTTAGCTACAAAATATTGATCTATCCTTTACCAAATGATTCCTAGTGTCTATATGACTCGGTTATCATTAGAATTTATCTTTAGTAATTCCTAACTTAATACTTGCATAACATTTAGCAATATTCATATATAATTTTTAATAACTTCTGATAGATACATATACGCCATAGTAATATCATTTAGGTAATTACTAATCTCATTATTCAAACCAAATCAATTCATCAATCACTCTCAAATATTCATAACATATCTCACATCATTTCATAAAAAAACCTCTTTAAACATTTTCATCTAATCATATTTATATACACAACACTTGAAACCTAAAAAATACTTCAATTTCATCATAGAGAATTATCTTGAACAATATATTTTTGCTCATATGACAATCAACCTAAATAAAAGAACTTTTGTTTTTATATGATTTTTTCTTGAGTGATTAGTCCATTACTTGAAGGATCATATAATTATTTGAGCAAAAATCTATAAAAGGAAAGACACTTCTCTCATTCTCTTTTTCGACTGAGCGAAAAATAAATAAAATAGAAATTCTAAGGAATCTATAACATCCATCCAACAATCAAATTAACCATTTTTACATATTTTAACATATTTCATAAGTCCATTATAGCCTATCATTGCATTCAAAATCATAATTTCATCATCAAATCAAATTATTGCATTTTAACCTAAATATATATTGCATCTCAAATACTTTTAAAAAATACAGAACCATAACATGACACTATATTAATTATACTATTTTGCAGGAACCCGAATCATGTTACATACATAGTGATACGTCAAATGAAGAAAATAGTAGGACAATGAAATTTCTTGATCTCTCATTCTCTTTTAGCTCTCAACTATTTCCAACTATGCATGGTAATCAAGAGAGGATGCATTTTTCTTCACCAAATACAGCAGATAATCATGCCCTCGATTCTAATCCTGTACAATCTCATGGGACCAATTACATAAATTTAGACCTAGCAATATGAACATGGATCATATCTGTAACCACGCATTGTTTATTGTAGGTTTAGGTTTTTGGCAAAGATTGTAAAAGTTAATGAATTATTGTATAATCTATAATAATTAAAGAAATTTTTAAGCAGGCTTCTATTTAATTAAGTTGCTTAATTTATATTGTTTTTACAGTATATTCTAAGTTTATGAGTTGTGAATTAATGAATATAATTTTTTTTTGCTTTAGGTAATTAAGTATTTTTTTTTATGTGTGTGAGTTTAGTGTATAGGTAAGAAGTGCCCCTTTTTACTGTAATACTCACAGGAGTGTTAAGCAGATTCATCTATTTTTTATTTTTTTTTAATCTTTTGCAGTGGTACCTAGAGTTGGAGTATTCTAATACTCCTATTTTTATTCATATTTGTTACTGATAAAAAAAATGGACATCTTCTGCTCAACAAAGATTCAACATCAATGAAATAACATTTTTTTTCTAAAAATTAAATAATTTAAGATGAATCAATAGAAAAATATATTAGAAAAATATTAGAAAATATTACTTTTATTAGGTGTTAGAAGGGTGTATACAATTTTTCTTTTGTTTTTAAAGAGCCAAGGGCATGAACTCAAATTAAAGCTTTTTACTTGACGTTGTAAACCGCTAAACAATTCAACACAACTTTTTTTTTATTCAGTATATATATATATATATATATATATATATATATATATATATATTACATAAAAGGAAGCATAAATAAAAAAGAAAATAAACATGAGGGAACTAGACATAAAGAAAAGAAAAAAAAAAAGAAATTTCCAAAGTAGCTTAAAGTATTACATTGGGAGCTTAGAAAAAAATGAAATAAAAATAAGAAGACAAAAATAAATTCTCTAAAGCGTTGCACCCATAAAATTAGCAAAAAGGAATAAATGAATTCCACGATTTCCATTTGTATTTAGTAGCGGTGATAAATTCCTGTGATAATTATGCACGTCATTATCATTCTTTTTTTTTATCAATTTTGGAGGTCTTCTTATTGGGCTTCATTCCAACTTTAGGAAAACGTTCTGATCTCCTAGAGTTTTGGACTTATTCATCATCTTCACTTATAAATTATTACCCTTTATCCATCTTTGTAGCAAAAGACTTATAGATCAATTTGACTTCTTCTAAGAAAATACTAGCAGAGGTAGATTCAACTTTATTTTTTGTCAAGATGGTTGGACATGATTCTAAAGCCTCTTGATATCTGAAAGAGATTCAAAACCTTTTTACAAGGCTAAATCTTTAGAAACAGATATATAAAAAAAAACTTGTTTGGTAGCGTCAAATTGAGGACTTGTTGCATTAGTTGCAAACTTGAGTTGATAAAATCCTTTTAAAAGATCAAAATTTTCAAGAGTCAATGAGTCATATTTTTTTGTAATAAATCATCTAATTTATTGACACTCACCAAAGAGGACATATCAGGAAAAATATCATCATGATCCTAAACCAACCCTTATACCCTCAGCTGCAACAACAAAAACATTATTAACAACAAAAAGTTCTTTAGTAGATTTCTTAAATTTTTTACCAACAAGATATTCATCCACTTGGCCAACAACAAATTCAACATATGTATCATGATCAATAATTGCTCCCTCAACTCCTACTGCCCTTTCATTCCGAGCAGGTACATAATATATTTATGCCTCTACCCCAAAATTTTATTTCTCTATACACCAACCGCTTCCTTGTGAAGGACATCAATAAATTTTTTTTAGGTTGGACAATGACAAGTTTATATTGAACAACAACAGGCTTGGACAAAACATTAGGCAATTTGGACAAGTTTATTCATAGTGCATACATCAAGAGAAAGAGGAGTATCAATCCCTCTCGCAATAGAGAAAATTACTTTATACTGGTGCAGAAAAGGTAAAAAATGGCGGTTATTTTAGCAATAAGATGGTGACTCTTGGACCGTTGTGTATTCCATAGGAAGACTATGAATCTTGACCCAACATTGAGCTTTGGTGAGCTCATGGAGGATGAAACAAAGTCTTTCACTACAAGAAAAATCCAATTTATCTACGGAAGAAATCCATAGGTAACAACCAAAATTCGTAGGTAAAACATTACCTACAGATTACCCATATTCGTAGGCACAAAAATCCATATGTAATGCGGGCGTCAGTAATTTACATACGGATAATGTGTTCGTGGCTAACGAAAACAGTCCATAAAAGCTTTAAACTTTACACCAATCAAGTTTTGTTGTCATGTTATGATTATTATTATACTTATGAGTATAATTATCAATATTAATATAATTAATAAAATAAAAATTAATAACATTATTTATATATTTAATATCATTATTATTATTAATATTGTTAAATATTCTTAATATTCTTAAATATTCTTAGTATTATTAACTATTATTATTATTAATATTATTAAATATTAAATATTATGAATTATGATTTTATAATTCTTCATATTATATTAATATTTTTAATATTATGTATATAATTATTATGATAATAGGTGGTAGGTAATAGAGATTCGTAGGTAAAAGTTGGTAGGTAATAAGATTCGTGGGTAAAAATCCGTAGATAATATGAATTTTTTTTGTAGTGTTTGATCCAAGCAAAAACTCTCAAGACACCCGGATTGAGATTCCAAGACCCCCACAATTAGAACTCTTCTCATCTGCGCAATGGATAGGACTCGAACCCAGTGACAAAAGAAGCATTTACCACTAGACCAAACAAGTTCTTTGGTCATATTATGATTTTTATTATAGTTATTATTATTAATATAATTTATACTTATTAATAATAATAATTTTTTTATTAATAATAATAATAATAATATAAATTATATTAATAATAATATAAATTATATTCATATTAAAAATATAAAAGAGATTAAAATAGAAAATAAAAATTGGTTGATCCCCAAGTTTTTCTGCCATTGAATTCTTCACAGGTTCTCTAAAGATTAGTTATTTCTCAATCTGATTCGACTGAAAGTCATCAATAAAGCATGCATCTACTGGTTTACTTAGTACCCACTTTGTTCCATGCATATACTTCATTGGAATGCTTATCTCATATCTCTTGAATCATGCACCCAAGAACTAATTAGAACAATGCGAACTAACTATGAAACCAAAGTTTAAGATAAGAAAGACTCTCAACGTTCAAGTACAACATCTCACAAAAACCAGTTTTTCAAGAGATTAGAATACTAAAACAATTGCTATTGAGAATTGACAAATGAAACTTTTATTGATCAAAACCTCATAACTCAATGAAAAATATGTAATTTTGTATACTTTGACATGACATATAAACTTTGATATAACTCTTAACTTCAAATTCTTTATTATTTATTTCAGGCACCAAATGTTGGAAATGGTGCTCAATTACCTAATTAAGTAATAGAAGAACTAATTAGAACTATGCGAACTAACTATGAAACCAAAGTTTAAGATAAAGAAGACTCTCAACGTTCAAGTACAACATCTCACAAAAACCAGTTTTTCAAGAGATTAGAATACTAAAACAATTGCTATAGAGAATTGACAAATGAAACTTTTATTGATCAAAACCTCAGAACTCAATGAAAAATATGTAGTTTTGTATACTTTGACATGACATATAAACTTTGATATAACTCTTAACTTCAAATTATTTATTATTTATTTCAGGCACCAGATGTTGGAAATGGTGCTCAATTACCTAATTAAGTAATAGAATCAAGTGTTGGAAGTAAAACTGACTAAGGAAGATAGGAAAGTAAAACTGAAGCCAAATCGAGTAGGGATGAAATGTTGTAATATTCTGAATGTTATGATGATATTTTAAAATATCTTTTGTGTTTTCTTTACTTTTAAACAATTATGTATCAACTTGTTCTCTCAATGAATGAATGAATGAAACCATCTTTTGATTATAAATTTGTTTTTATTATTCTATTATTAATATTTATCAAGTTTAATTATATTATGAAATTAGTTTATGTTATGATTTAATTATATTATAAAATTTAATTGTGTATTGGAATTTAATTATAATATGAAATTAAATTATAAAACAGAATTGAATACATTATTAAAAATTATAGAAATAAAATTAAATATTTAATACTAGAATTATGACAGTTGAAATGGTTATTATAAATGTCACATTATACTGTATTCAGTGGCGTTTAAAATTGTCTTTATTTACACTTAAATTGGTTTATCCAGTTTCAAAATTACGACATTTATAACTGACATAAATTACAATCTTAAAATCGCCATTTTATACAATGTATTATATGCCTTTGCTACAACGGTTCGCAATTGACCGCCACATTATACTTTGTGGTGGTCAGATCTGTGGCGGTACACACGTATATTGTGACAGTTATAAACGTCACATTATACGAAAATAACTGCCACCACATACACGCTTTTTTGTAGTGGGAATCAACAAAAAACAAGTTTAGTCTTTCATGCAGAGGCAAAACAAAAGAATTACAAAGAATAAAAGAAACTAAGAAAACCTTGTGGAGCTCCCTTTTTCTCCTTCTAGCTTGTGTCTTTTTATAGGTTTTTCTGCTTCATAGACTTGATAAAATATTATGGATTAAATTTTTTTCATAGTTTCTCAGTTTTCAACTTTCCAAAATTATTGTATTTTGTAGAAGATTTGCTCCCAATTCTATTTCTTAGATATTGTAGATTTTATTTTCTCCTTCATATCCTCAGATGATTCGAAGAAGCAACTTGAACTTTTGTATATTTGACCAATTTGTAAAGGTAGGCACTTCAAACTAATCTAAAAGACACAAAATTAACACACACAAAAATAGTTCAGGCCCAAATAATTTCAATTATATGAATATGAATTAAAAAAATGAATTTATTTACTATTATAGTTCAATAATCCATGATTAAAGCTATTGAGAGTGAATAAATATATGCGTATCACCCTTTTTCTAGAGGAATAACTTTCAAAGAATCCAACGATTTCCATGCAAAATCAAACTTCTTGCACATGCCTATATGAGTAAGAGGTTTCCCTACAAGACAAACATTGAAATAGAAATCAATTTTAGAGACAAAAAATAATTAGTTGTTATATTAACTAAATTATATATTATTTTAGAGACTAAAAAATTATATACATATATATATATAAATTAATTTCTATTATTAACAAATAATTTCTAAATTGATATTTAATTACTTACCTAGATTTTAGCTACAAACTTTAGAATATAATTAGTTAATAACTAAAACTTTGTAACTAGTTAGATACAACTATCTATCAATAATAAAAATTAATTTAGTTATCAATAACTTTTTTAAATCTTTAAAATAGTATCTAATTTAATCGAATATAACAATTAATTATGTTTTTTATCTCTAAAACTATTTTTTATATAATAATATTTTATTAATGTTTTTAATCTTCCAAACCACCAAAATACACTTCTTCATCAATTTAAACATATATCATATCTGTTTTAATATAAGAAGAATGTAACTATAAAGATGAATATCACAAACACTGCTAAAAATTTAAGCAAAAATCTTCTTTTATGATTAAACCATATAATATAGTTTCACTTCTGAAGAATAACCTTAGTCCTTAATTTGAAAATCTAAACCTATTCGCCTAAGAGAAGCCAAAATAGCCGCTCGGACTCTTGGAGCCTAAACAACCAACGCCCCACAAAGAGAAGCGCCAGCACCTCCCAAACCGACCCCCGAAACAAAACAAGAAGCACCGACCAGGAAGAAGCAAACCCAAGACAACAACCTCAAACAAGAACCAGAACGGCAGCCAAGAACAAGAACAACCCCACCGACAAAGCAACCGCCCAAATGCGACGAGAATCCAAGACCCACCTCGCACGCACCAAAAAGCCAACACACTGCACCGAACAAAAAGCACAGCCGCAAACCAAAGGCACAAAGTTGTTGAATCACCAATCCAAGGTTTCCTCCACACACACCACAAAAAGCAAAAGCTGTTTTAGCACCAAGAAGGTTTCCACACGCAAAACCTGCAACAGTGCGCAGCAAAAACAGAGAAAGCACCCTACCAATGCACTGGAACCCTGCACTGCACCGAAATCACGCACAAAACCAACTAAAAAGCTGCGCTTCCAAAAACCAAAAAGCTGCACTTCTAAAAACCTACAGCAAAAAGCTGCGCTTCCAAAAACCTCCAAACTGAAACAAGAACCACACACCAATCATCCAGCATCTCATACATTATTACACCAATCATCCAGCATCTCATCCAGCCTCCGACCGCGGAAACCTAGCCGTCTCACATTATTACTCTGCAGTGCATTTATGCCCTGTTTGTTTGGAGAAGAAATGAAAGCTTTTACTGTATACAGTAAAACACGAAAATTATGTTTAAAAAATGCGAAAAACGAAGAATCTATAGGTTCTAAATTTTCTTTGCAGTTTAAAGAAGATTAGGGAAGAAAGTTACGTATAATTAATTATTTGTAAATTACTTTGTTATTCTTTTATTTTAAACTCAATTTTTTTTTTTCATTTAAAATATAATTATAAATATAAATAACTTAATTAATCATATTATATATACAAATAATTATAAATATAAATAAATAACAATAAATATATTTTTAATAATAAAATAATAAATTTATATAATAATTATATTAATTATAAAAAATAAAGATAAAGATAATAATGTAATTTAATATAAAAATAATTTTTTATTAAATATTTATAATTTTAAATATTTAAATATTTAAATATTTTTTTATCAAAATTTTTATTATGTTGTATTTTTTTTTCTAAATTAGTTCTAATATATTACTAAAAATTAATTTAAATTTATAAAAGAAATATCCCATATTTTATTATTTAATTATTTTTAAAGATATGGGTAAATTTGTAAATCTACACTTTACATATTTAAAAAAAAATAAAAATATCCTTATAACTATCATATTATTCACCAACTTTAATAAACTTTTCTTCCAAATTCACTTTTACATACTTTAATCCAAGCAACATCTCTTTCTTTACACTTTTTTTATCAAATCACTACAAATCATGTTCCTCAAATCCTCTCTTCAATCCAAACACACCTTTAGGCTACGTTTGGATCCAGGGGTGGTACTGTTGTCGACGACGGAAGTCACAACACCACCCCGTTTGGTTCCATGGTTTGTTGCGGGTGAGAGTGCAGCGAAAGAGAAAGTTGAGGGAATGTTGTTTCTTCTGAAAGATGAAGAGAAAGTTTCACTGTGCAGTGCAAGTGCCAAATCATCACCACGCATTTCCAATCTTGCCCTTACTTTTTTGCTGGATTCAAGAAGCACAGTGCCTCTGCATGCATGCCAAATGAAAAGCAAGAGATTCCTGACTTGGTTCAGGAA
>Ga0123342_1008755_pt1 | contig 12529 bp, 9 predicted proteins | sample Turbeawhitnodule_FD_89960 | JGI IMG/M metagenome (GOLD analysis project Ga0123342, IMG submission 89960) | Root nodule microbial communities of legume samples collected from Mexico - Turtle bean Mexico white nodule | ecosystem: Host-associated > Plants > Roots > Nodule | place: Mexico: Nepantla...
CACCAATGCTTCTTCTGATGTCATTGATTTGGTTTTCATCTTATCCTGCTTTCTCAATTCATGACTATATAAAGCAGAACAAACAGCATCTAGCGACACATTCTCCTTCCCGTGAAGGAGCGTAGTCTCCAAATGTTCAAATTCATCAGGAAGAGATGTTAACAACATCAAAGCCAAATCCTCATCCTCAAACTTCACATCTAAATTCAACAGGTCTGCTACTAATTGATTAAACATAGTGATGTGTGCATTTAGTAGTACCTTGTTGGTAGTCAAATCGGAACAACCTTTTCTTCATCAGAAGCTTATTCTGACCACTCTTCTTCAGAAACTTGTCGTCCAATGCCTTCCACAGTTTGTGTGCAGAAGTCTCATTTTTTACAGCATATTTCTGCTCTCTGGTCAGGCAGGATCGAATAGTTCCGCATGCTAACTGGTTGATGATGCTCCAGTCTTTCTGCTCTACCTCTTCTGGTTTCTCTCCTTCAATAGCAATATCAAGACCCTGCTGAAAAAGAGAGTCCAAGACCTTTCCTTGCCATATGCCGAAATGTCCAGTGCCATCAAATATTTCCACCGCCAATTTCAAAGTGGACACCGGGAACCTCGACCATGATGACGAGGAGCCCGACACTCTGGATACATCCTTCGCTTCTTCTTCTTGATTTTCCATTACAAACTCAAAATATAGTATTCAATATTACAAACAATTTCAAACAACCCAAGGGCGAACCTTCGGCTCTTGATACCATTTGTTGGAAAAAACGGGTAATTTCCCCACTAAAATAGAACACTAAAAGAGCTACCCGACAAATAATATTGAATACTATAACAAAAGAGAAAGCAACATAATACTTATAAATAGAGCGGAATAATAAAAGAGATAAAGAGAAAAAAACACACCAGAAAATTGTTAACGGAGTTCGGCCAGTTTAGCCTAATCTCTGAGCACAACTGAAACAACCCGCTTTTATTATTATGGAAGAAGATATTACAAATTGGGATATATTACAGTGAAGGAGGAGAGGTTAATTTATAACCCTCAAACCTCCTATATATCTCTTTCTTGGTTTTTTTATTTTTTTATGTATTTTCATTTAAAAAAGGACATGATAGATGGAACTTGAAGTGACAACCAGTTGAAATTTCATGTCTTGATAGTAATACTACTTAGAAGGAAAGCTTTGATAAAAATAAACTCTCTTTTAAAACATTGAACATAAATTCTCATATAATTTATAAATGTTTTGAATAAAATAAAAACATTGTAAACCTTTAACAACACATTTGTCCCGTATTAGCATGGGTTAGAAAACTAGTAGAATAATAAATACAACAAGAATTTCTCTACAAGAAGCACACAATCTTCTATACGTAAGAAAGGTTGAAAATGACACTTCAGAAATGAACTTTTTATTACTGAGTGATTATATTGTAACTTGTAAGCCAAGTTTTACAACAATGGTATATTGAGTTCACAGCACACTAAGTGGTGACTATTAATTATTTAAGCAGTGTTTGAGTATTAACTAATTAAACATTGCCAATAATTTGATTACTGTAATTATTTTGGAGATCAAAGAATCTGCTCCAGAGCATGAGTCCACCATATTTTGAAGACTGTTTTATCTGAGGAAGAACCTGAGAAGTTAACACATCAGCTGGCACAAAACCACCACTTGGAGCAGCTGCTTCTGATGCAGGAAGCCCCATGAAGACTTGTGAGGCTGGCACAGTGATCCACTGGTTCCATGAACTGATCAAGTTGTTGGTATTTCCACTAGAGTATTGGCATGAAGGGTTGTTGTAGAACTGAACCCACACATAGTCAAAAAGCCCTGTTTTGATGGCAGAATCTAACTGTTGATCAGGGATTATGCATTGTGGGGCTGCAGACAAGTACACCTTTCTTTGTGAACTGAAGCCATTCAGTGCCCTTGCTAGTTCATCCCAATGCTCTCCCCCACCAGACTCAATGTCAAAGTCAATGCCATCCAAGACTGCATCTCCTAATGGTCTTGATCCTGAATTACCAAGGAAACAAAATGGTGAAAACCTAATACTACTATAATTTAACACTTATTGAGAGAAAGAAAAATAAATGTATATACCAATAAAAGGTAACTATTGTTGGTTTGTGTTCTTTCTGCACTAAAAAAACAATGCAACCCAAAACAAGGGATGGAGAGTTTAAGCTGGGGTTAAAGAAAAATGTTATTTTGAAAACCACATAATTGAAAAAAAATTAGTTTATATTTGCAGAATAAAAGAAACATAAATTTACAATTGTGATAGCTGTGATATAGTATAATATAATTTCAAAAAAAATTTATGTCAATAAAATATTATTTCTTTTTTCTATTGTAATGTGGTGTAAGTTATGAATATATCATTGATAGATTAAATAAGATTATGTTTTAGAGAAACAAGGTTAAACAAGAAAGTGTAACTAATGATAAATTGTAGAAGTGGAATAAAGTGACAGTGAAACAGAGTTTTCCTGTCTTTATCCTTGAATGTGGTGGTATTGATCGTCCATCAAAAATTAAATTGAATGAAAAATTTATTAAGTTTAAGTTGATAAAATCTTAAAAACTATATTAATAATAATTTAAAGTATAAAATTATTTCATACACGTAATCTTTGTACTTAATTTTATAATATTATCATTGATGAGGAGTAGAAATATATATAAATGATCACTCTTACCGGATTGTCCTCCAAGGAAATTGTCCCAGAGGTATGTTGCAAGTTGATTGGCTTCTTCAGCTGAGTTGAGGGAGTAGCTTCCAGCACCTCCTCCAAGGGAGAGCAACACTTTGACTCCACCGTTTTGGCATGTTGTGATGTCACTGCTCAACCCTTGGCAACCATTGCTGAGGGGATTACAGTGGCCTGCAAGGTTCAGTTGAGGGGTTTGGCCATTGCCCAAATGTGGACAAAAAAGCTATGTTCACAAATTGGAAGTTTTTGGTGTTGCAAGTATCTGCTAAGCTGTCTTCTCCACCGTTTTGGCCCCAATACACAGCTATTCCTGCACCATAGGAATGACTGAACAGGGAAAGGAATAAGAGAGGGAATAAGAGGAGTGAGGCTTTGTTTGGGGATTCCATGTTCTAGGGCTTTATGTGTTTGTTTCTGTGTGTTAGCTTCTTGGTTTGGTTTGGTTTAAGGTGCAAGAGATGGTAGCTACTTATAGCTGCTTGAAGGTGTGTGAACATAAATGTTGGGGACCTGAAAACTCTTCAAAGTTTCCTAGAGCATTCTTTTAATATTTTTGTAATTAATTCAAATTTATTAAAAATAATCAGATAACAAGGAAGAAACTTTAATGATTTTTTTTGTAATTATTGATAATCGATAATATAAAAAAATTATAAACAGGGATGAATAACAGATTGAGAGAAAAATTATTTGTTAAACTTGCAAGAACCAGCTCACTTTCAACATGCAGAAAGTATAGTCAATAAGAGAACTTTTCTCACCTTACCAATCCCTCCAAATATTAACTCAACCACACCATCTTCTTTAATTATTTCATGTCCCTCCTAAGTCATAGTCAATAGACTCAAAGAAACAGAGACTTAAAGGACCCAGATCCACTAAATTATGTTCCCTTTATGAGTCAAGTTATTATGGAATAAAGACTTCAAAAGTTTAACGTGTGCTATGGTTTTTTCTTTTGCTATAACGTGTCCTATGGTCACATTATTATTCTCAACTACTTGCTGCCTTTTCAACACCTAGGTTTTCTTAGTATTTTGCTTGTTCAAAGTTTCTTCATAGAGATTAAAATGTTTAATTTTTATAAAATTAAGATAAAGTATTCTTATTTATTATTAATATAAATAATTCTAAAATTAATATTGCTAAAAAATCAATAATGTTATATTTTTAAGAAATATTTATCTTTAATGTTTAATAACCTTTTATTAAAATTATATCATACAATAAATTAATTTCATTTATAGTGACATTTATTTGAAAAAAATTATAATATTGCTATTGATATTACTTATAGTAACATTTATTAAAGAAATGTTACTGTAGTGTATAAAATTTATCTATAGCAATATTTTTAATAAATGTAACTAATAAAAGTAAATGTTCTAGTGTGTAACATGATATTTTTTATATTTTTTTATTAGATAGTGTTTATTTTAATGCAAATTTTTGTTAGAGATATATAGTATTCATTACTTCCCAATAAAAGCTCTTGTAAAAATCAAAGATATTAATAATTTATTATGAAATATAGACTTAATTAGAGTATAATTGAAAAAATATGTAAATTACTATTGGAAGTTTTAGAAAAGCTAGAAATGCTAACACAACAAAAGATTGGAAGTGATAAAAGAGACTTTATAATGTAGACTTTTGGAGAAAATATTTTTTTAACTATTTATACCATTGAAATAAAACATCTAGAAAAATAGATATCACTCATGAAAACTTGAAAAAAAAGATTCAATTTTAATTTATTACTCCTACAAAGTTACCGAAAGTATCCTTTTAAGTGTGGATTCTAATAACATGTATTTTATCACTTTTTTAAGAAAACTTTATATTATATTGTATTGACAAAATGGTACAATTATTTAATAGCAAAGGCAATAAATTTGAAAGAATGACAATAAACATATACCTAGCTATTCATGAGAAATAAATGTTTATATCTTTTTTTTTTTAAAAAAAAATTTATTGGTAAAATATTTTTCTAGTCACACTATAAGAAAATCATTTAATAACAACTAATTTAGATAAAAAAAAAATAATTAGTCATTATACGGAGTAAGTTAGATATTTTTTATAAATTAAATTATTGGTATTTAAAATAATTTTTATTATTTATAAAAATTGATAAAATAATTTATAAATTGGTATCCAACATTAACTATTAAGGTTTTAGTTATTAACTACTCTATATTCTAAATTAGTTTCGAACTTTTGAAAACTCATAATTTTTTATTTTATATAACTTAGTCACTATAGTGACAAAAATCTTTTTAATTTCTAAAATTAGTTGTTATTAAAAGATTTTCTTGAAGTGTTGTCATGTATACTTGTACTTGAATTTATATATGCTTTCGTATTGTTTTTAAGTATTAGTTAAATAGTTTTTATAAAAAAAAAATAAACATCAAAACAGAAAAAGCAAGATATTAAATAACAATTATATACAATTGAATTTTCTTTATAATCATGACATCTTTTATTTTTTAAAAAACAAAATTCAAAGGGAAAATTCCTCATGAGTTGAGTGAACTTGATGAGTTGAGTGAACTTGACTGAACGACATAAATTGTTAAAAGAGAAGATGAAAAATTATATATAGTAAAAGAAGAAAAATATTTCAAATGAAACCAAACTAGGAATAAAAAAAAAGAGATAAATTTATTAGGATTAATGGATAGATCAAAGGTTTATATGATTGAAATTGATAAATATTATTGTGTGACAAAAAATAAACAACAAATAAAAATATTATAAAAACATAAATTATCAAATGTCTACCTTAGAAATCATTAGTTCAATAAGATTGATCTTTACATTTTTTTTGGAATGCAATACATTGTTTAAAGAGAACCACAACAAGAATAATATATCTATTTATATATAGAGAGAGAGATGTGAGTAGCCGAAATTGTGATGAGAAAAAAAAGTATCTTCTTTGAGTGAATTTGATGAATATGGAATGAGTTAAACAATTGAGGGGGAGAATGAAAATATTGTGTAACAAGAAGAATGATTCTTTATGTAATTATTTTTTTTGAATTTGAAAGAATTTATTTATAATTTATTTTTAAAAAAATTATCAGCAAAAAATAATAAATAAATATAGATCACTTAAGGGGTGACTCAACTCTTATACAAGAAATATGAATAAGATAGGACTTCACACCTCAACCTATCCTAAGCTCCCAACAAAAGCTACCAACTATCCCTAAACCTAAAAACAACATAACCAAAGAAGCTCGCTCTTGGCAATATCCAGAGTATAACAACACATCAGACACTGAAAAACATAAAAACATAATCAGACCACCAAACATTAACCTCCAATATTAGAGGCACTTTTAAAAATCCCCTTTACAAATAGCACAACACCTTAATTTACCACGAACTCAACCAAAAAATCGTAGATATCCCTTTTCATGTTACTTTTTCTCCTCCTTAAAGTCTCTTTATTCTAACGTAAAAGACAAATGCTCCTATTGCATAATAACCCCTCACTCCATTAGAGGGATAGACTGCTTAAAACCAACCTGCAAAACACACAACTTCTTTCTTCCTAAAATACATACCAAAATAAAGGGAGCAAATTTATTTAACAAATTTCATACATACCAAAGGTTCCAAGCACTAATCAGAATAAGTGAACTCTGCATCTTTGTCTTTACTAGTAATCCAAGCCCAGACTTTTCTTTGTGTCACCGCAAACACCTTTATATGATCAACTCTCCCATTCTTAAAAACACACATATTCCGATGTTTCCAAATTTCACCTACAATTGCAATCCACACCCCTCCCCAGATTATGTATATCGGACCTTTAACATTTGTAGGGCAAAACATCATGAAGTAAACCATAGCGTCATAGTGGTTCACCGACAAACATCTCAACCAAGACAAACAAAAACCCCAAATTCTCCACACAACCTTAAACTTAAAAAATAAATAACAAATAGTCTCCTCTTCCTCACCACACAATCCACACAAGCTTACTTACCAGTAAAACTCCTCGTCTCTCAACAGATTATCCTTTATTGCGATCACTAGTACAAAAGTTTAAAACAACGACCCATTATTTAATGAGTTTTTACGGTCAGACGCTGTCTTCAAAACGCAGTGGTATTTTTGAAATTAAATTGATTTAAGAAGGCGGTTATTTGTAATAGTCGCATTCTTAAATCAAAGCGCTTGATTTAAGAAAGCGGCTATTACAAATAGCCGCATTCTTAAAACCTTTTTTTACCCTAACTCAGAAGCGCGCCACTTACATTTTCATATTCTCCTCTCTTTCGTGCTTTGTTTCTCTTTTGTGCTTCCTCCATTAACTATGCTTCCTCTTTTCTTCCTCTCTTTTTTGCATTGTCTTCATGCCATTGGTAAGCATTGTCTTCCTCTCTTCTTTTTCACCATTGATTTTTGTATGTTTTCCGTTTCTCTTATATTTTGTCTCATGCCATTGTTAAGGTCATTGTTTAATTGGGAAGGTTTTTGTTTGCTTTCTATTGCGCCTTCCTCGTCGCAATTGTCGCATTGCTCCATTGTATATTTGCGTTTCATTGGGAAATTTTTGTTTGCATTTTCTAGACTTTTATTTATATTCTTGGTTATCAGGCCTTCCAATATCAATCCATTATTTGTATTTTTTTTTTATTCAAAACATGTCAGATTCATATTCAAATTCAGATTGGGATGAAATACTAAGAATGTGAAGAGGTGTGATATGGATGCACCAAGAGATCAAAAGAAATGCTAAAATAATGACATGTTCTTCGGAAAATATCAAAGTTGAGAACTTTGATTAGAAACCCAAACAACAGTGAAAAAGAAAAGAAACCCTAAACGTCATTCGTAAATGTGATTTATAAATGCGACTATGGTAAATAGTCGCATTTATAAATCGAATTTACGAATGCGGCTAAATAGCCACCTTCTTATCTCTTCGATTTAAGACTACATATACATCAAATGGGGCTATATAGCCGCCATTTTAAATTGAAAATAGTCATCGTTGTTTTGTCTTTCTGCACCAGTGTATACTATTATTCAACACCCTCTAAACTGTAATTTGTGCAATTGGGAGAACCTTTACCTCCCAAAACCTCTCATATGGAGCCCTATCCTCCTCTCTCACCTCTATCTTTATGAAATTATATGCAGATTTCACAAAACAACCCAAGTGTTTATCATCCCTCCAACTCTAGTTGTCCACAATACTCTCCCCCATCTCAACTACCTTTTTATTGTCCAACAAAAGCATCAGTTGAATGACCTAATTCTCTTTCCTCAAAAAAATTTCTCCTCCACCCCAGCTTCCATTCCCACCTACCATTATTCGACCTACCTGCATGTACCAGAGTACTACCACAATTTACTGCAACCGAATACAATCTTGGGTATTTATGCATTAAAGTTTCATTATCTACCCACTTATCTTCCCAAAACCTAATTTCCTTCCCATCCCCCATCACCCACTCAACTTTATCTTCAATATCACACCCCCACACTTTTGAATTCCAGACACTTTTCAGATCTCTCCACTTGAGAGATTTCTTATTATTTGTGACTATACTTTTTAACCCCCTCCAGCCTTCATACTTAGATTCCAAAATTTCTTTCCATAAACCACTTATATCTGTTTTGAGACGCCAAATTCATTTACTTAGTAAATCAATATTAAATGATCTTAGGTCTCTTACCCCAAGTTCATCGTCCTCTCTAGACACATAAATCCTATCCCAAGACACCCAAGCTATTTTTCGCCCCTTTGATCCCCATCCCCACAATAGATTTTTCATCATTTTTTCCAGTTCCTTCATAACCGACACAGGCATAAAAAAACAGGAGAGATAAAACAAGGGGATTGAAGTAAGAACATATTTAATAAAACAAACTCTCCCTACCATCGACAAAAAAAATTTCTTTCCACCTCCCCAATCTCTTCACAATCTTTTTAAACACAACTTCCCAAAAACCTAGTCTCTTATGGTTTCCTCCTACTTTCATACCCAAGTAAGTAAAATGGGCTTTCATGATATCACAATCTAGAACTGAGGCGAACCTCGAAACCTAACCAAAACTAATACCTTCCCCTCCTACTTTACTCTTAGAGTAATTCACTTTAAGCCCATAAGCAAGCTCAAAACACATCAAAGTAGTCTTAACCGCCAACACACTTTGCATATTCGCTTTATTGAGGAATAACGTTTCATCAGTATATTGCAACATACTCACTTTATTATTCCTTTCACCAATCTCAATATTGTCTACCAGGCCCTTCTCTTCTGCATGTCTTACTATTCCTGCCAAACCCTCAACAACAATGAGAAAAATAAACGATGTCAAAGGATCACCTTGTCAATATCATGGGTGAAATAAGAGGATATTTGTAGGTAAAAAAAGAGATGGGGGCTTGGGGTGATCAAAACACTTTTAACATTGCATTGTTGGACAAATAGATTTAAAGCTTGGGTTTAGAGGAAAAGGAGTTCTAAAAAATAGGTGATTGAATCTAAATATGGCTATTGGAGGAGTATGAGGGAAAGAATGAGTCAAAAACAATCTAGGTGGTGGAGGGACATTCAGAACATAAGTAAGAACTAAAAAGGCAATTGGTTATATGAGAATATAGGTTGTGCAGTGGGAGATGGGAAAGATATTAATTTTTTGAAAGATGAGACTGGTTAGGGGAGATTGCAATTAAGGCAAGGATGCCTAAAGTGTATGGAAATGTTGTAACTAAATCTATGAGAGTATCTAAAGCAAGATTTTGGGACAATAACACCTGGCATTGGTAGATAGTATAGAGAAAAGAGTGATTCAAGTGGAAGAAACATTTAATGCATAGAATCATGGACGATTTAAAAAGGTTCACCTTAGTTTAGACAGGGTAGATAAATGGATTTGGAAACATAGTGAAAATGGATAGTATTTGGTGCAGTTAGCTTATGATGTAATAAAACAGGGGAGTCAGGGGGTGAATGATGATATACTCTCAGTCTTGTAGAAAATTAAAACCCTACCTGGTGCAGAATACTTTGCATGGTTGAGTCTTAATAGGGAGGGTAGCCACTAAAGATCATAATCAACCTAGGGAACACTTTAGCATGTTTTGTACTACATAAATTAATTCTAAAGGTAACTTAATATGGAACGGGATGTGGGTTGTAGTGATTTTGAATTTTTGGAAGCAGAGAAATAAAATTGTATTCCAAAATGGAATAGCAGACGTAAAACATATGTTTTGTGAGGCACAACTTAAGATGTGAGCATGGACTAGGAGTATGTTACCCAAGTCATACGCCTCATACTCGTATTGATATTTTAATCTACTGTTATGTGTAAAGATGTTGAGTTAGAAGGATGTGATAGAAGGAAATTGACTTAGGAAAGAGGATTGGGGAAAATGATTGCTTTTATAATATTAACTTTTAAGGCGCTAGATGTTATATCATCATCAGACGGTCTTGTGCCTTAAGTGGCACACTTCTGTGTAATTTGGTTTGAATTGAAGTCGTGCCATCTAGACACGACTTAAGTATAATAAACTTTTAACGAAAGTTGTTCCAACTAGGCACGAGTTTTGTATTGGGGAATTCTTTTTATATTTACATACGTGATTTAGCAAAAATATTATCATAAACAATATTAGTTTACATTTATTGTCTATAATATTATTTTATGCAAATAGTAAGTAAATTTGATGTAAATAGTAAAATTTATTTAATTATTGTTAAAATAAATTAAAATTATGTATTGAATGGTACTAAGTTATGTAATATTTTGATTTGATTATTTGATAATAAATTTATGTAGGAGTTTTGTTTTAGAAAAAATGTTGTTTAATATTGTATTGTTTCATATTCGATATAAATAATTATATATGAGAAAACTGTAATTGTGAAGAAAAAAAAAAGGAATAATGATTATGCATTTGGAGACCTAATTGACTCGACTGACCAACCTGGAAACCACGAGTGTAAGGAGCAAACCTCAAAAGATGATAAGTTGGTTGCGATTGCGGTTGGGGTTGAGTGGGCTCTTGTGGCGCCTGCTGTTTTAAAACAATGCTAATTTTAACATTAAGACAATAACATGATTAAAAGTAATAGGTAAATATTAGTTGACTTACATCATCGTTGGATGTGGGTTCTTAAGGCGGTATGTAACGAATAGTATGGTTAATTTACCATTGCATGTATGATGTTGTATCATGCAAAAGATCATTATCGTTAAACTGGACGTTTTCAATGAGACAATTATGTCTACCAGTCCATATTACTATCCACCGTTGATGGTATTCCGACCAATATCTATATGTTTTGGCCCACATGTTTTCTTTGTGGAGCTTATCTAAGTGTAGTGTTTCAAAATGGATGATCCAATTTTGAATATGTAGGAACTAATTGAAGGAAATAAGAGAAGGCAAAAGGTTGTAGAAATTGATTGAAGGTAATTGCACGAAATTGCAAACCTGCTGAACTGATCTCATACATTTTGATTTACTTCAATAATATATATAATAAAATTACAATTACTGGAAGCTATAAAATAGGAATACTAACAGGCCTGTAAACTGACCATTAATGCAATAATAACGGTAAAATAGTTTAAGGGTAATAAAATCATAATTAATAATAATAAAATATGAATTAATAACCAACATCCTCCCTTAATTCTGATTTGGAACAACCTTCCTGCCCAACAGATCTCTTAACTTGATGGAAGCATTGATCTTCAATGGCTTAGTGAAAATATCTGCAATCTGATCTTCTGATCTACAGTATTCCAATTTGATCATGTTCTTCCCAACTTGGTCTCGCAAGAAGTGATATTGAATATCAATGTGTTTACTTCTTTGATGAAAAACCAAATTCTTTGCAAGATTAATTGCAGAGACATTGTCAACATAAATCTTAATTGGAACATCTAGATTAAAACCAATTTGAGTCATGATATTGTTTTTCTCAATCGCCATCAATTATTCATTCATGGCCTTTTGCCATTTGGGGTGTTGAATGGCATCTGCAAGTCTCACGGGTTCTGAATCTGCAAGAAAAGCAAAGTGAACCAAATCTTCATTGTCATCAACTTCATCATCAAGATTTACTTCACAATCTTGAAGGTGTACAGGTTGTCGTTGTTGCCTTTTTGGTCGCTCCATCATAGTTGCAATTGGAGCTGCAACTTCAAGTTGAATTATAACTTCAGGTTGAATTACAACTTTAGGTTGAACGACAGGTGCTTCAAGAGTGACTCCATTTTCCACATCATCGTTCAAAACGTAAATATATCGTTTTTTCGAATCCATTTCAACTGCTGCATTCCATTTCCATTCCTCATCTTCGACAAATGTAACATCACGACTGATAATCACCTTCTTTTTATCATTGGATTGTACAGTTTGTATCCTCCATGCTTATATCCAATGAAAATGGTCTTCACTGCCTTATCATCCAACTTCGATCTTGCTGCCTTGGGGACATGAGGATAAGTAATTGACCCAAATACCTTCAAGTGCTACACATTAGGTTTGAATCCGCTTCATGCCTCAATCGGAGTTGTGTTAGGAACACTCTGAGTGGGTGATCTGTTTATCAAATATACCACACATGTTACGGCCTCAACCCAAAAATAATTTGGCATACCTTTTGATGAGAATCAACTAATCACATCACCTTTCGCTTTAAGCATGCTCCTCGCCATGTCCATGATTGTTCTATTCTTTCTCTCGGCAACTCCGTTGTGTTGAGGTGTGTAGGGACATGTTATGTTATGTTGCAACCCAAGTTCTTCACA
>Ga0123342_1008756_pt1 | contig 12529 bp, 3 predicted proteins | sample Turbeawhitnodule_FD_89960 | JGI IMG/M metagenome (GOLD analysis project Ga0123342, IMG submission 89960) | Root nodule microbial communities of legume samples collected from Mexico - Turtle bean Mexico white nodule | ecosystem: Host-associated > Plants > Roots > Nodule | place: Mexico: Nepantla...
TAAATTTAGTTTCTAAAACCTTGGTTGCTAATTAGAGACCAATTTAGAAACTATTTAACAATAATAGAAAATAATATAAACTAATTTAGAAACCAATTTTTGTTTTAGTTTCCAAAATGGTCTTTAATTTAGTTACTATTGCAACTAATTATTTTGGTCTCTAAAAATTGGTTTCTATTTCATCATTTTCTTGTAGTGTAAGAATCCTACAAACAAGTTTTTACTATAAAAAATTAGTATTATTTATGGATTTTTACTCACGAATCTGTATCTGTAAGTAAATTTAATATTATCTATGGATATTATCCACAAATTTGAATTTGAAGGTAAATTCAATATTACTTATGATATTACCCACAGATATGAATCCATAGATAAATTCAGCATTACTTACCAACTATTACCCACAAATCTCTATTACCTACCAACTATTATCCACGTATCTCTATCACCTACCAACTATTACCCATGAATTTCTATTATCTACCAACTATTATCATAATAATTATATACATAATATTTAAAATATTATTATAATATGAATAGTTATAAAACTATAACTAATATTCATAAATAATAATAATCATAACTAGTACATATTATTAATATTATAAAATTAATAATATTTATATAATAATATAATAATATTATTAATATTATATTAATAATATTATTATTAATATTAATAGTATTAATGATATTAATAATATGAATAAAATTAATAATATTAGTAATAATAATATTAATAATATTTAAAAATATTAATAACATTATCATCACTTGAATAATAATAATTTTAATAAAGTTAATAATATGAATGATATTAATAATTTTTATATTATTAATTATATTAATATTGATAATCATACTAATAAATATAACATGTCAACAAAACTTGACTGGTATAATGATTAAAGTTTCTTTAGTAATTCTTCAAGAGATTTGGTTTCGAGTCCAACCCGCTGCAGTTTACTTGTAACTTTAATAATAATTGTCATATCATGTATAATAATTACCCATGGATACCCGACTGGAGTGAGTGTGTACCTACGGACTAGAATTGGTGGAAATCAACTATTTACATTACTCACGGACACACTGTCCGTAGGTAAATTACTTGCGCTCACATTACATACGGATTTTGTTCCATAGGTAATGCTAATTTACCTACGGATTTTGGCTATTACCTACGAAATTCTTCCGTAGATAAATTGAGTTTTTCTTGTAGTGTTTATGACCAACAAAAATAACTCATCCCACATAGACTCGAAGGTTCCTTTCACAAATACAAAAAGTCGGATCTAAGGCATACAAAGAGGCAAAGATATAAAATAGTTGCTTCTATAAAGAACAATTGTGAATATGAGCTTTTACATTTCAAACTAAACAAAAAAAGAAAACCATTACTCAAGCTCTACTAGCTCTAGGCAAAAAACCTTCCTTAAGCTTGCATATCGTACCGTGGTAGCTATCACTGGATGTTCATAAAATAATTCTCATGCCTTATACTTAGTTTCTTATTGCAGTCTCTACTTCATAATTGAATTTTGACCCGAGCTTATTCTTCTTGAAACCTGTATTACCATTGGAATATGCAAAATACATTGATATCTAACGAGCTGCAAAGAAAACTTTTATCTTGGTTGAAAAGCTTGATGTTTAACTTAGAAATTAAATACATATGATAGGGTTTAAACACCAATCAGAATAAGAGAAAAGTGTCATTGGTTATTAAGCAGTTATCCACACTCAAGATTTTAATTGCTCCATCATGAATACTTGTTGCTCATCTGAAATTTTATTACTAAAAATGATATTGTTTCTCATAGTCCAAATATTTTAAATTCTGGCTATTCAAATATTTTTCAAGATATCATTTTTGTTTTTATTAAAACTCACAAAACAAACCCATAAATGTGTAATATTGCAGTACCGTGATGTGTGATTACAAATCCCACCAATTGGCAATCATATTCTAAATTTTTACAACTTTTAAGCATGTAAAGTATAAATTATCTGAATTCTCTAACTCCCTATCACACATAACACAATTTAACTTTTGAATACGAATTTTTCTATGAAGAAAGTTCTAGATTGTTGCAATTATATCATGAAAACACGTCAAGAAAAAACAATGGCAGAAGGTAACGCTTTGGACTTCTAAAGTTTGATATATATATCTCAAATTCTCTTCCATTTGAGAATTTGACAGGATGTTATATGCAAATTTAATAATGTATTTTTCCAAAATCACGTCTTTTCATAACCATTTGCCCTTATCATAATCAAAATATGTGTCCTTAATAAGATGAAACATTTCATTCACCAAAATTTCCTCCAAGACGAACTCATGTCTTCTCCAACTCAGTCTCCAGCACCACATATCCTCTTCCCAAACTCCTAATTGACCTATGAACATACGTTTTTGGTTTGAATTGACATATAATCTCAAAACCTATCTTTCAAGATAATTTGTCCTATCCAAATATCTTTCAGAAACGTAATTTTATTTTTGTGTCCAAATTTTCAATCAAAGCTAATTTTTTATGTCTCTCCACCACAGGAAATCAAATTTACTTTTCGTATCATCAAATAAAACTCTTCATGGTCGATATTTTTTACCTAAACCTTAAATGAATGATGTTCACAATCTAAGACATATTACTTTTTACCAAAAAAAGTCATTTACTTTTTTACACATGTAATTGAGAATTAAGCAATAAATTTAAAATATCTTTTGATTAATTGGAATTTTGGTTCCAATGTCTTACAAAATCTCTAAGTTTAGTCTCTAAATTTATTTTCTGCACTTTGTAATTCCTTAATTTTTAATTATTTGTATTTTGGTCACAAAATTTATTCTAATACAACTTTTATCTCTTAATTTTAATTATTAAAAAATTAGTTCAATTTATCGCATTACAAGAAAATCATGAAATAGAAACCAATTTTAGAATCCAAAAATAATTAGTTGATATAGTGACTAAATTAGAGACTATTTTAGGGACTAAATAAATTTTTGGTTTCTAAATTAGTTTCTATTATATTGTTAAATGGTTTCTAAATTGGTATCTAATTAGCAACCAAGGTTTTTGCTACCAAATTTAGAAACTAAATAATTAGTAGTTAAAACCTTGATAGCTAATTAGATACCAATTTAGAAACTATTTAACAATAATAGAAATTAATTTAGAAACCAAATTTCTTTTTAGTTTCTAAAATGGTCTCTAATTTAGTTACTATTGCAACTATTTATTTTTTATTTTTAAAAATTAGTTTTTATTTGATGATTTTCTTATAGTATGGGTAGTTCTTTTGTTATTTTGTACATGACACAATGACATTGGACTTGTCTCATGGGTCCCACAAATAAAAATGTACACGTGGATTTTTAAAAATCACACTTTCTTTAAGAAGTCATAAAATTATTTTGTGAGAAAATATTGTATTAATTGTACTAAAGAGAAAGCGAAATTATGTGTATTTATATTTTTTTTAAAAGATTAATAGTAATAATTATATATTATTATATCGTGTTTTAAAAAATGTGAGAAGTTAATATATTCTTTATATGTATGAGATTGGTTATTTGAATCGAATTGAATGACGATTTTTTTTAACCAAAAATTGAATGAAGCAGCATATTATAAAATAAAAGACAAAAAATTATTAAGGAAGAATTTAACATTTTATGATGTTGATACTAAGTGTCAAAAACTCCAAGCTCAAATATGATCATGTATTGTTTGAAAAATAATTAGTGTTCAACATAACCAATTGTTTAAGATGTAAATGTTTTTGTTTGATAGTTCACTACAAAAATCATTAAATAAAATTTAATTTTAAAAATTAAAATAATTAATTATTTTATTAATTAAACCCTAAACTATTTTATAAACTAAAAAAAATTAATGATATCTAAAGTAGTTTCTATTATTAATAAAAATTTATAAAGTAATTTCTAAACTATTATCTGATTATTACTTATCAGTCTCCTGTGTCCTCTCTTAGAAGACGAACTTTTGTCAACCCTTTCTTTAAACCTTGTTATGATCAGTTTTAACTACTAATTACTTTATATTAAAAATTAGTTTTTATTAGTCTTTTAGAGACTAATTTGGAATCTAAAATATTAGTAGATAAAACTTTGGTAGCAAATTTAAATATCAATTTAGAAATCATTTTATAAATTTTTATTAATAATAGAAACTACTTTAAATACATAATAAGTGCCTAATTTCAACAATATTTTATATTAAAACGTAGACACTTATGAGTATTAATTGCTAAAATACATATAAAATAATCCTTAATTTATGAATTTATATCTTTTTAGATATTTTATGATCATTAATTGAATAAGAACATTTTATCCCCAAATTTGGTGTTAATTTCAGGTTTCTAGGGAAAAAATGGAGATAATTGGGCTAAAGAAAAATAATATAAGCTAAAAGGAGAAAGTTGAAAGGCCCTGGAACGCACAAAAAGCCCAATTCAATGTGAGAGCAACTCGCTCAAGCGAGCTCATTCTCGCTTGAGCGAGAATGCTCCAGTAGCATTGGATAAAATAGACGCTTAACTCGCTTAAGCGAGCTATATCTCGCTTGAGTGAGATAACACTAGAGACATTGGGCCTTTTATGTTTTACTCGACCAAATTAGCCCATCAACGCCACGCAAGAAGTCACTTAACCCTAGAAAATTAGGTTAAATTGGGGGCTAGAAGCACAACCCTAGTGTGCAGATTATGAGGAAACCACCATTGAGTGACATGTAATCCAATTGGGAGAATAAGAGGTGCATGAAACATTAGAGGAGGCAGCCACCAAGGAGAAACATCCTGGATCTTCTTTTCATGTCATCCTTGCGTGTAATAGTCATCATGAGTGGCTAATTCTACCATTTGTTTGTAATTGAGAGTAATCTGTTCGAACTCTTATGTATCGAAATGATATTTGAATATAATATTATGTTCTTGATTGATTATTGATATTATTGTTTTGTTCCTAATTCTTGATCTGGAATCTTAAATTTGACTAGAAAGTATTTTTATGATTCTGACCTAAACAAGAATATTTAACATATTTGAGTGCTAGGAATAGACTTGAAATGCTATTTATACGGGCATCAATATCAATCAAAGAATAATATTAGCATGATAATCAAAATACATAAGAGCTGAAACCTAATCCCTATTTTTCCTACTTGAAACAATCATTTTTTTGCCTGTTTTCGGATTAATCATTGTCCTCACAACCACTTTCAACACAGTTTTATTGTCCTGTTTTATATTTAGTGAACATTTTACTTGATTATTCAATTGTTCCTTGTGGATTTGATATCTTTCCTTAGGGACACATTATTACTCTGACAACACGATGCACTTGCCGTAAAAAGTCATCAATATCAATAATTTTTTAGTTTCTAAAATAGTATATAGTTTAGTAAATATTGTGACTAATTATTTTTAGTCTCTAAATTTGGTTACTATTTAATGATTTTTTCTTGTTTTTTTATCGACAAGAAAGAATAAATAAATATGAACCACTTCAGGAGTGGTCCAACCCTAGTACAAATCAAATCGAAAACAACCAGCTATTCCACTCAACCAAACTAAAGCTACTAAACACAGAAACATAATAACACCACACGCATCCTAATCAAACTAAAATCCTGTAAAGTCAAGGACTTTTAATCATAAACAAACACGTTAACGGGTCTAAACACCATATGATTGTACAACCTTTCTTTATATATGATATAATGTTTATATGATCGGAACATACGTTTTTAGGATCAGATGATAGAAACAAGTAACAATATGTCTCTTTCCAACTTTTAGACCTTAGTAAGGAGTGAGTGTTTGTCAAATAATAATCAAGGGAGTAGCAAGAGTGTCTATATTTGAAACATAATACTCAATGGAGTAGCCCTGAGTGGCTAGGTGCCCAAAGAATACTTGTTGAGACAGACTTACTTGAGAAATAATACTTGTTGAGTCAGAAGTGACTTGAGAAAGAATACTCTCTGAGTCAAGAGTGGCTTGAAAAAAAAAACTCTTTAAGATATGAGTAGCTTGGGAAAAAAATACTTAAGGGATTAGTCAGGAGGGACTATAAGACTAAAGAATATTTTTGTGTACTTCGTAACATTAGTTTGCCTAGTTGAATTTGACTTGTTGGTCAAGAACTGAATGTAGTTTGTTGCAACAAATGAAGTAGTATAAATTATTATAGGTATTTTATCTCTTCCTTATCTCCTTCATTTTTCCTGTTATCACCACCTGCCCTAACCCAAATACGAGAGTTATTGTGATAATGTGAATATAAGTGTTTTTATGAAACCATATTTAACACTAAGTATTTGATTTACATTTGTATTGATTGGTTAGAAGCAAAAAAAATATGATCTGATCACTTGGTAAAGTAAAGACACAAATATGTTAATCAAGTGATTCAGTTGAGTTACAAAATTTGTGTTTGATGTGATTGGTTAGACTAAAATAGCTGAGAATAAAACAACTTTTCAAATAAGTTTGTCCGACTATTATTGTTATGAGATGTTGAAGATATACCTTTTGTACCTTATCGAAATAAATCAGTTGAAAAATATTTATGAAAAATACATCTTTCTAAATCTATCTTTTTAACTAATCAGCTTAGGTCAAACTTGCATCAAATGTAATCTATTGGACACAAAAATTATAATTTGATCATCAGTTAGGTATATTACAAACTTCAGCAGAATTAGCTTGTTGTGTTTGACACATCATATAGGGTTACAGTTTTATTGTCCGATAAACTAAACACTACAAATAAAACATTAAATAAAAACTAATTTTAGAGACAAAAAATAATTAATTAATATATTCCTTAAATTATATATTATTTTATAAACTAAAAACTATTGGTATTTAAAGTAATTTCTATTATTAATAAAAATTTATAAACTAATTTTCAAATTGGTATCTAATTAGCAATCAAATCATTTAGATCCTAAAGTTGGTAGTTAAAACATTGATAGCTAAAACATTGATCACTAATTAGATACCAATTTAGAAACTAGTTTATAAATAATTATTAATAATAAAAACTACTTTAAATACTAATAACTTGTTTTAATATATAAAATAATATACAATTTAATCAATATAGTAACTAATTATTTTTTTTCCTAAAACTAATTTTTATTTAATGATAAAACATTTTCTTTTAAAGGATACACGAGAAAAAAATTAAATTAAATCATAATTCAACCAACTCATCTAGTAATTATTTTTCTTCATAAAACTGTAGATAACTATGAAATAAAAGATTAAAAATACAAAACAATTAATGACTAAAATTACAAGTGCTATAAAATATAGAAACAAAAATGTTACAGTGAAATAAAAGTCATACATGCAATTTAATTGTTGTCAGTTATTTATATTATCATGAATTTTGGATTATTTTCCCCCCCTATTCTCCGGGTTATCTTTGTCCTATTAAAGTAAAAGTATTAATTATCCCTTATAAAATATTAGTATTAAGTAACTGATATATACCACACCCTGATTCTCTCTGCACCCACCCACAGTTCTCTTCACTTCTCCTGTTTTCTCACTTTCTTTGATCCATTCAGGTATAAAACCTTAACCCTGTTTTAGCTTCTTTCTCTTGCCATAATCAATAGCTTAAATTAACTATTGCAGTTCCAATATCAAAAGTTGCATTATTAATATTATTATTATTATTATTATTATTTATTTATTTTTCCTTAGACTGCATTTGTGACTACCAGGTAATAATCCCAGATCTTGTTGCTAGAAAAGCCTGAAATTTTTTAATTTAAATTCACTCCAATTGTTAAGAAAAAAATCCTCCATTGTTGATCTTTTCTTTCTGTTTAATATTTTTCAGGAGACCAGTTCTCAGCTAGTAGCATGGACATGGGAAAGCAAAGTATTCAGGGTTTCCAAAATGTTAGTCAAGTATAACCTTTTTCCTGTTTTTTTTTTTTGGGGCTTTATTTGATAGAATAATTTTTTTTTTATTATGAGTCATGAATTTTTAAAAGAAAGACTTCCATTTATTTTAATTCCTTAATTCAGAAAATTGATTTTTTAGCCTTTCAAATAAAATGGTGAGGAATTAGTTTTTCAAATAATATAATTGTTTTCCTGTCTCTAAAGAAAATTCCTATGTGTGGTATGAATGACAAAGCGAACCAGGTTCAATGGGTTGAGTTGGTATGATTCATCGTCTGATCCGATAATTTTTTTAATTAAATATTAAAATCAAATAATAATTTAAAAGATTATTTTTTTTATATATATTTTTATAATTTAAAATATGAAGTTGTTAACATTTAATAATTATTAATTATAATGTATTAATTTAACATATAAAAGTAATAGTAATTTTGACTATTTTATTGGATATATTAATTAATCAAGAAGTAAAAAATATTTATTTTCTTTTTCAATGTATATATATTAAGGTAAAAAAATAAAATTATAAAAAAATGGGTGTTGTTCTATTTCTCTACTAATCTAGTATTGTTAATCATGTGAGATACACCATAACATTATTACAAGAAAAATATTAAAAAAAATTAATTTTAAAGATAAAAAATAATTAATTATTATATTAACTCAAATTAAAAATTATTTTATAAACTAAAAATTTATTAATATAAAATAATTTTTATTATTAATAAAAATATTGTAAATTAATTTTTAAATTGATATCTACTTAAATATAAATAATTTTGACTACTAATTATTTTATATTCTAAAGTTGATAGTTAAAACTTTGATAGAAAATTAAATATCAATTTAAAAGATAGTTTATAAATTTTTATTAATAATAGAAACTATTTTAGATACTAATAATTTTTTAATCTAAAAAATATTATTTAATTTAATCAATATAATAATTAATTATTTTTTATTTTTACAATTAATTTTATTTAATGATTTTTTAGTATGAAGTTTATATTATTTGGTTAATAAATTCACTAATATATACTTATATGTAATATTGAAAGTCAAATTTTTGTTTTTTATTTATTTTTATAAAATTTTGTTAAATTAATTTGATTAGAACAGAGTTACAGGTTTGTTTCCTCTAAGCAATAAAAATGGTTGTGGTTAGGTGGGTGATGAAATGAAAAAATCATATTTCCATTGGTTAGGTTGTGTTTTCTCAATAGTTATGAGTTTTATTCCTTCTAAGAAATTAGATTAGTTTGATGACTAAGGACATTGGAGGATTAATTTCCACTGAATTTTTTCAGGACTTAAAAGATAATTGTGTTATTTTGAGAATTAATTTCTGCAATTTTTTTTAGGATTAAACAATAATTGTGTCAAATTAAAAGAAAAAAAACATATTTAAGATAAAAAAAAAATAGATAGATTATAAAAAAAATTACTGAATATTGATTAATTATGTTCTAAAACATTATTTCTTCTCATAAGTCCTGTTCAAAAACGCGTCTTCTAGTAAAAATTATTTTTAAAATATAATTTTGTTTTTTATTATTTTAAATTATATAAGTGATAATATTAAAACATGAATTGTTGTTATATATATTGTTTTGAAGTTTTAAAACACAATTTGAAAAAAATGAATTGTAATCATATTTTGTTTTTCATAGAGTTAATGTGAACATGAAACACTTTGTTGTTCAGGAGTCTGCAAGCACAGTTCCCCAGGTTAACCCATCAGCAAATGAGATGAATGGTGTTTCCCTCAGCAGCTTCATGCCAAGGAATGAGTATGAGGAAATGATGGCATTTCTAAGTGATGAAAATGATAATTGTGAACAAGATGAAGCAAGGAAAAAATCAAAGACATCTGTAACAACATTAGAAGAGGAGGAGGACTCTTTGGCATACCTTTTTCAACTAGATCAGCCTTTTTCTGTGGAAGAGATTCTTGAACAAGAGGAACCACTTGCTTCTAAGGCACAGGTGGGAGGATCATCATCATCACATGTGCCACCGAGGGATGTTGCAGCTCAGAGAATGAACATTTCAATTTCACCAGAGATGATAGTGTCCAATGCATGCACTTCCACATTCGGCCAAAGCTCTTCCAGTGGACTACTTCAGCAACTAGAAGGCAATATTGGTGCCATGAACTCCATTTTCAGCTCAGAGAATTGTTCAGATTCCAGTTTGTCTTTGCCTGAAAACAATCCAAAATTTTGGCCTGCGGGATCCAGTGCATTGTATCCTCCACAAGCTGCTACTTCATTTGCTGATTCCATCTTACCTAAAACAACAGGGAACTCATTCACTCAGTTTGAATCACCAAGCATCCCAGTTCATCCTTATGGTTGTGCTACTGGTGCAAGTGCAAGTGGTGTTGTTGGAAATCAATTTCAATCACCAAGCTTGGTACATCCTTATGCTGGTCCTACTGCTGGTAGTGGTGCTGGTGCCAATAATCTTGATGGAACCTCACTCATTCCATTTCAATCACCAAGCTTAGTCCATCCTTATGCTGGTCCTAGTGTTGGTAGTGGTGCTGGTGCAAATAATCTTGATGGAAACTCACTCACTCCATTTCCATCACCAAGCTTAGTCCATTCTTATGCTGGTCCTAGTGCTGGTCCAAGTGTTGGTAGTGGTCCTGGTGCCAATAATCCTGATAGAAACTTACTCAATCAGTTTCAATCACCAAGCTTGCCACTGCATTCTTATGTTGGTCCCAGTGCTGGTCCTAGTAGGACTCCTGTTGTTGGTACTGTACTCACTCAATATCAGTCATCAAGCTTCCCAGTGCATCCTTATGGCAGTGCTAGTGCAAGTACTGATGCTACCTGTTTTGCTGGTGCTGCTAATGCTGATGCTGATGCTAATGCTAGTCATGAACAATTTACAAGGGACCATGGATTGGAGATGAATCAAGTAGCTGCACCTTCTTCAATGGGAGCAAACACTTTGGCTTCTCCTGTGCCAATGAGGCCTCAGTATAATCAGACTCAGTTCGTTTCTCGCCAACCATTTCTGAGGGATTTCAAAGACTTCGAGCTGGCATGGGAGGTAATCCAACATCTCTCCTTCTTCCATAAAAGACCAACATGATAATATCTCATCTGCCTCTATATGCAAATTTATTTGTTTCAAAATGCCTTCTTAGTTTCCTTGATTCAACCCCTCTTTCATACTATATTAACCTAACAATTTAAGACACCAACCATTAACCATCTCTGGCTTCAACAAGATCTCTACATAACTTATTTTTATGCCTTTTCTTTCGAATCATAATTTATTTTCATACCTATTTTCATCCCCTATCTTCTTAATGTAGAAGTAGTTTTCACTCTTAACCTTGTTTCAATGAAGTTATTTATACTTTCAGTGAGTTCAAAAAACTCTAGCATTGCATGCATAGCATTAACCTACATACATATAGTTTACTAAAATACTTATAATATCTGAAAGGATTTAGATTGTGGTTGTGTTGAGATAACAATAAACATAACTATTTCCTATCATATTAAGATAAATAAATACACACTGCATGAATATTTTAGATTTTGTAGAGTTGATCCTATTTGCAATTTATGACTATTAAATTGTTAGATTACGGTGAGGATAGATAACGAGCTTAGAAGTATGTACATAAAAAAATGGAATTAAATAAATTGGGGTATTTAAAAAATATTCCAACCACAGGTTTAGTTACAAAAAATAATAAAGGTGAGGTTAGAAATATATATTCAATTAATTAAATTTGATAATATCAGTTTATATGTTTCCTTGTTGTTTCTACAGGGAAGTTTGGTTGAAGAGGTTTATCCGTATCGCAATTTGTTTAATCAAGCAAAGGTACTATTATATATATACTGATTTATTACACAATAATTCTTTTGAAATTGTTTCTTTTGACAACACTACATATTAAAATACTACATCATTTTATAATTAATTGTGATTTAATTAATGCGGTTTCAAACTACACATTAAAATAAGACATCATGTAATTTCAAAATTGTGTAATTTAAAAAAAAAATTAATCAGTAAATAATAAATAAATTAAAAAAGAGATACTTCAGTGTGTTTAACTTTTTTTTTCCTCTAATTCTTTGATGATTAGAATGTCTAATTTGTTAGAAGAGATATACTAGATGGGGATTACATTCTTATTTTTTATTATTTATTCAGCCAACTGTTAGCAATTATTTTTTTTTCTTTTTTCCCTCTGGAACAGGCGTGGAAGAAATCAATATCACCTATCACGTAAGTGAATTCTCTTTTGTATAAACCTAAATATTCTTAATTGTCCTTAGTGTTTGCAAAAATGAGGATTTGAAGAAATAAAAGTACAAAATATTTATTATACAAAAACTTATTTAAAATATGTCAACTAATTTTATATTATTATGCCCATAAGGTATTTGTTTATTCATATGTTTGCTATAAAGACATCAAAAGAAATTTGAAGATATATATATATATATATATATATATATATATATATATATATATATATATATATATATATATATATATATATATATATAATATATATATA